>Ga0310318_10105_pt1 | contig 10723 bp, 14 predicted proteins | sample LakEriER1TotalB5_FD_194719 | JGI IMG/M metagenome (GOLD analysis project Ga0310318, IMG submission 194719) | Enriched freshwater cyanobacterial communities from Lake Erie, Ontario, Canada - ER10.Total.B5 (v2) (version 2) | ecosystem: Environmental > Aquatic > Freshwater > Lake | place: Canada... | reverse complement strand
GCAGGCCGTAGACCGCCAGCAATTGCACCCCGAACCTCCAGCGCATGCCGGCTGCAGTCCCAGCTATTGCCTCCACAATCTCCAGAATCTGTTGATCGCTCAAGCAGTAGCCGACCTTTTTTGGCCGCTTTGGTTCGGGTACGTGATCACTAGGTTGGTATATAGCTTTGAGGTGCCCGCGCCTCACTGCCCACGAGAGGAATGCCCGCAAACTTTGGCGCATGATCTGACGTTGACGGGAACCTGTCTCCCAGCTCTTAAGGACCATCAGGCAAAGTGCTTCCCCATCAACGGGTTTTTTTGCGTTTCCACTTAGTAAATAAATGGCCTGATCAATAACCTTTTCGTGCTTACTTTTCCATGTTTGATGGCTGGCGTTTTGACGGGTCTCCCGGTATTCGGCCTTCACCATCGGCCAGTCGACTTTCTGCTTGTTGCTGGCTGTTTCTACCTCTGATGACGCTTTAACGAGAACGCGATCACCTTCCACGTACCGCCTAAAGATCTCGCATATGCGTCCGAGCGCTGGCGCTATTGAATCTTCCGACCATGGATACGGCAGGGTCACCGACTGGGTTGAACGGCCTTCCTCTTTGACCATGAGCCGCATGTGGCCCCTCGTATTGAGGACAGTCCAGCCCGTGGTGGTGCTGCTTTTTAGAGACCGTTTAAATACGGCACTCCAGTCCGGATCTAACTTGCTGGGCACGTAGCACTAGGTCGCGGACAAAGGTAGTGTGTGCAATTTGTGTGCAATTGTCAAGCATCTGCTGACATCTACTGATCTCAATTAGTCTCGTCTGGCAGTCAGAGATTCAATCATAACTGGAAAATCAAGTGTCTCAGGTTCATTGTACTAGCGCTTTGGGAGCACTAGGTCGCAGGTTCGAATCCTGTCGCCCCGACTGACTTTTCACCGATTCGCCTAAGGCCATGGCTTGGTTGATTTAGCCCCGGCTGTTATTGCTCTGAAAGCCGTTGATGCAGGCTCTGCTGCTGAGCCATCTGCTTATGGACTTGCTTGCCATAGGGGTGATTAAGCCAAGTGCAATTCACCGATCAATTGCCTAAGGCTCAAAGGATTGGGTTTATTCCCATAGGAACAGGGAACAGCCCCGCCAAGAACCCGATGAATGGATGGCCGAATGCAGTTAGAGAGACGAAATGCAGAGGGCTTAGCAAGCTCAGTTACCCAACCGTTTTGCCCGAGTACTTACATCACAACCAGGATCCTTCGGTAACCACTGCGAAGGTTTCTGATGGACTTAGTTTATGACTAAGCTAACTAAAATATCGATTGAGGGCTCCATGCAGGGGGTTCCTATGCGAATCGTGAACGTGCACCAGGCCAAAACCCACCTATCACGCTTAATTGATGATGCCCATGCTGGTGAAACCATCGTGCTTGCAAAAGCTGGCAAACCCTGGGCACGGCTGATGCCCCTGGCACCGCCCGTTCCCCAGCGCATCCCTGGCCGGTTGCGCAGCCGGGGCCCCCTTAGCCAGCCGAACGCGCTGCTCGAACCTATGGATTCCAGTGAATTGGACAGTTGGGAGAACAGCGAACTACTTCCCCAGAAACTGCAGCGATGAGCAATGGGAACTGTTACTTACTAGACAGCCACACTTTGCTGTGGTGGTGGTTTGATCCCGATCGCCTTTCTGGCGCTGTGCGCAAACTAATCAGCGATCCAGCTACACCAGTATTGGTAAGCGCGGCCTCAGTGTGGGAGCTAAGCCTTAAGCATCAACAGGGCAAGCTGCCCGAGCTGAACGATGTGATCACCGATATACCTGTTTTACTTCAGGCAGATGGCTTTGAAGCGCTGCCGATTTCCCTGGCCCATGGCCTGCGGGCAGGTGGCTACAGCCAGCGCCACCGCGATCCCTTTGATCGCATGCTGGCCGCGCAGGCCGAACTAGATCGACTGGTGCTGCTTAGCGCCGACCCACAGCTTTCCAACTTTCCCTGCCAAACCCTCTGGTGAGATCCGATGGCACTTGAAACACCCAGCCCCCTAGATCAAAAGATCCTTGAGCACTTCCCAGGCCTCGTGGTGCGTAAAAACCTCACCACCGAGCTAGAGCAAAATGCCGTGGTGCCCACCTGAGTGCTCGAGTATTTGCTTGGGCAGCACTGACGATTGTTGAATATTGAATTAGTTTGCTTAGCTGCCCGCTTCACCAGCACTTGATTCCTCAGGTAGAACATCTTAAAAACGTTATAAATATTGGTGTGTCCGTAAGGAGATAACAGATGGATGACACCCAGCTCTGGATATTTAGCTATCTAAGAAATTATCTAATTAGGCTTTGGTGCAACCGGTTTCGGTGCAATCTCTACACCGAGTTCACATCTTAATTTTGCTTCTTCTAAACTATATGGCTGTTCTAGTTGTACCTGAGATTTAGTACACCATGCTTGCCTAAACCACTCGTAGGAACGTTCTCCTGATCCAAACATACCTGCATATTTATCGCTCTGTCTTCTGTATGGACCTTTTTGAAAAGCTGAACAACTTATTTGGTCCCATGTTTTTCCTTCCATCCATCTACTTGTTTCATTGCCAACATCAACTAAAAACTTCCCATCTTCTTCCTTGATTGAAAATGCAACGTATGGAGTACCTGCTAGGGATTTAACGCAATCAATCATGCTCATTTTACGGCATTCACTTAATGCCATATCTGGTGACACTTTGAGATCAAGATATGTTTTCATGCACTTAGCTAAGGCTGCATCCTGTGCATGTCCAATATTTCCCAAAAAAGACAAACTTAGAAAAGTGATAATTAGTGATAACTGCTTTGTCTCTTTCATTTAATTTGAATTTTTCACATTATATTTGAGTATTCTTGATTTCTTTAAACTGTAACATTTTTTATGTTTTCCTTTTGTTTGTGGCAATTAAGTTCTGTCGTAAACACCTGCCTGTCATGCAGGAACTCTATTTTTGAGCTGATAAGACATCAATTCTGTTCGTTGCTCATTTTTGATATTCGGTGGTTACCCACGGACCCTCATCCCTTTGGACGTATGGCCAGATCCGTAAGGAGGCGCCATGGCACGCGCATTCCGCAATCGTCATCCCCAGGCCAACTGGCTGGGCATCGAAATTGACCCGTCTATGCCGAACTAGCCCGCCAGCACTGTCAGCAGGTGCTGGTCGGCGATGTTGAGCAGTTGATCGACATCCCGCTGTGGCTCCCTTGCTCCAGTCTCAGTGCTGGGTCTTTGGGGACAGCGGGCTCCTGGATCGCACCCATCTGCGCTGGTTCACGCCCATCACCATGGCAAGCCTGTTTCAAGACAACGGCTTTCGCATCGATAGCTGCCAGCCACGAATCTTCCCCCACCAAGCCGAATCCTTGGTGCTTGAACACATCCGAGCCTTCGCCACACGTCTGGCGGCGACCCTGAACAAGCCGTGCGTGATGCCAGACCCCTGCAAATTGTCATTCGTGCAGAACGGCAATGAGCCAATACTTACAAGTAACTGCTGGGTCACTTCTCAGCTGCACGGCCCCGGCACAATCGCGAGGAGGTTGTCAAACCAGCTCTCCACGGCATCGCCACTCAGATCTGCGCCCCCGAAGCCGGAGTTGCAGAGATTGCCAGGTCGCGGCATGAGGGTGCTTATACCTAAGGTCTCAATGGCCTAATGGGGCCGATTCCATTCCCCCTTGTTCTGCGGCAGCTTCATTGAATCCATCTGTTTCCCTGTCGTCCCTCGCCACCGCGCAGGCCACTTATCCAAGCAAAGCTGAGCTGCTTGCTTGCCTGCCAACTGAGCTAACCAAGATCAACCCAGTTAAATCCTGGGGAAGTTTGGCTATGTCTCTGGGCCTATCTGCTTTGGCCTATGGCTTGGGAACACTGATCCCCTTGCAGCTCAGTGCTGCACCCTTCTGGCTGCTCTACGCCGTGATCACTGGAACAGTGGCTGGAGGTTGCTGGGTAATTGCCCATGAATGCGGCCATCGTGCCTTCCATCCCAACCCCCGCATCGAAGCGGTGGTGGGATTTTTGCTTCACAGCTTGCTGCTTGTGCCCTACTTCAGCTGGCAGCGCAGCCATGCAGTGCATCACGCCAACTGCAACCACCTCGAGGCAGGTGAAACCCATGTGCCACCTCGTTCCGATTCCAGCTCAGGTCGCTTCGTGGATGGAGCAAGACGGCAACTTGGCCAGGGCCTCTACGGCGTTGCCTCACTGTTTACGCACCTGGTGTTGGGTTGGCCCCTTTACCTAATGTTTGGTGTTGCCGGCGGTGAAGAGTACGGCAGTCCCACTTCCCATTTCACTACTGCTGCACCTTTCCGCAATGGTGATCGCCACTTATTCCCAGACTCCTGCCGTCGCCTGATGGTGATCTCCAACCTCGGCCTACTGGCAATGGTGGCTGCATTGGTGTTGGCCTCTATCCACTTCTCCTTGGCGAGAGTGTTAATGGTTTATGGGCTGCCCTATCTGGTGATCAACGCTTGGTTGGTTGGGTACACCTGGCTGCAGCACACCGATACCGATATTCCCCACTTCTCCAGCAGCGACTGGAATTGGGCGAAAGGTGCTTTGCAGACGGTGGATCGTCCCTACGGACCCCTGTTGAACCTGTTGCATCACGGCATCGGCTCAACCCATGTGTGCCATCACATCAACCCTAGAATTCCCCACTACAACGCCTGGCGGGCCAGCGCCTTGCTTAAGCAGCGTTTCCCCGATCTAGTTCGCTACGACTCCACTCCTATCCATCGCGCTTTATGGCGGGTTGCAACTCGCTGCGCCGTAGTGAGCCAAATGGAAATAGATGGTGGTTTCTTCTACGAACCCATATCTTCTAACTAGAGCTATCAACTAATTCCGCAGAGAAGCCCATCATCAATATGTGCAACAGACAAGATCATCAAATCGATTGCCTCTTTTGTGGCGCTGCATAGGCTGGTTAATTAGTGTTGATTTAAATCTGTATAGATGCTTTCAGGAATGTGTCATTTCAATGTTTATCTACTTCTAGCGAGAATAGATCTCAGCCGCTTGCCAAAGATTTGAGATTGTCTTCATTGTTCAATTTTGCCCTTTAGACATCACTAAGAAATTTCACACTTATTTAGACGATCGTGATGCGTATAGGGAGATTAACCGCTTATCTTCAAGATATTCTTGATGCATGAATTGCTATGGAAGATGTGATAGTAGGTGTTACTTTGGATGATTACCGGCATTGCTCAACTTTTAATGCCTTCAAATTTTGCTTTTGCCATCAGTAACTTCTGGTGGTTATGAATAAAACATCCCAACCAATGATCCAAATGGCCTCGCTATTAAAATTGCCAATTTAAGCACTTTACGAAGCGCCATGCTACTCATTTCTTTAAGATTAGGTTAATGCAGGATGCTAATAAAAATCTTTAATTCAATGAAATTTCTTCTGAGTTCGTTGGCAATTGCATCATTATCTGTTACATCTACGCAAGTATTTGCTCAGGAAAACGTTATAATATCAAGCTAAAAGCCTGAAGATGTCAAAGGGTCCTACGGAACTTTAGGTCTTGAATATGCCGCCCACCAGGATATAGGTTTGTCTGATTCATTTCTCGGGCAGCTCTGTGAGAACGGAATTAACATACATATATAACAATTCATCTCTTAATTCTCTTGATTTCTCAGTAGCAGGTGTTGTAATTAATGCCCCCTAAGCGACGGAAATGTAAATTCAAATTCTGTAATGGCTTCTGTTTATATAGATATTCCAACTAACAGTCGTTGGATTCCGTATGTAGGTGGAGGACTAGGTTCCACAATTATTCAAAATGCTGGAAGTCAGGGAGTATTAGGTTATCAAGGTACTTCTAATTTTACAATTGACACATCAAATGCCGATCCTTTAAGTAGCTGGGGAGCGCGTCTTGGAGCACGTTTTCGTTTTTGATAAAAAGCTTTGAGGGTATGCTTATATAAAAATTTGTAGTCTCAATAATATTTTTCTGGGGAATTAACACCCCACAATTTGGATGATATTTTGAGCTGTAAAGAGTTCCACGCCGGTTGATCGTTCGCTCTGGTCGATGCGAGAGGCTGAAGAGATAACCCTCCCTCCGGTGCTCTGAATCCATGGCGATTCCTTTTCGCTTGCGCCTTGGGCCGTGGTGGAGCGCCTGAGCAGCCGCAACGACCTACGCCGCCAGCCGATCATCTTCATGATGGGATCCGGCGAGTACTCCAGCTTCCTGGCGCAACAGCGGGGGCTATGCAAGCCCGATCAGTGCGAAATGTTCAATCAGCTCAATCCCTACAAGCACTACGGCAACGGCTGGGATGAGCTGACGCGACAGGGCTATGCCCTCAGCTCCATCCAGGCCTGGACAACTCCCGCCGGCACGGTGGTGTTACCACGGTCGACCTTCCGGGCCTATGGACCCCGCATCGGCTACCTGGCTTGCACCGTGGCCCACGAGATCGCGCACTTCCGCCGCAATCATGGGTTCATCATCAACTATCAGGAGAATCACAAGTTTAAATCGCTCGACAAGCAGAAAAAGCAGCTGGCTGTTATGCGCCTCTCCAGGCAGCACGAGCTAGAGGCCGATCGGGACTCCGCCGACATGATGGCCCGGGCGGGATACAAAGGCCGCATTTGCCAACAGGGGATGGAGTTCGTGCTTCGCTCCAACGGCGACGGCAGCGCAACCGAGCCAGACTTCACCCACCCCGGCTACGAGGAGCGCATGAAGGCAATTCGTCAACATTACGACGCCCTGGAGAAGAAACCGGTGAAACCGCAGCGCTCCACTTCGGGCTCCTTCCGCTTCGACGCCGCCGACTCCCTGTTGACGTTTTCGCCGAAGCCCTGAATCTGTTCCGCGGCACAATAAAGCAAGCGCCGCGGAACAGATTCAGAGAGGCTGTTATTGAACTTCTGAAATTGTGAAAGGTGCTGGAGGGTAGCTTGTTGGCGATGGATCAACCTCGCCATTGGCAAGTGCTTTTGCTCGGATGTACATCTGGCTGCTTGTGGCGCCCTGCGCTTCCAATGCATTAGCGACGGTAGCCCAATTGCGAATCTCAGTGGTCATTTGCGTAAGTTGAAGATCGGAACCAACAAATAATCGCCATCACTCCGATGTTTCTGCGAGGCGGAAAGCCGCACTACTACCGAACATCAACGATCAGTATGAAGCTGTAAGTAACTGATTTAAGTGCGCCATATGGCAGGTGAGCATGGCAGTGGTGTAACTGCTGGCACTGCTTTTAGGCATAGTGAATTGCAGTGCTGAAAAGGAAGGACATGACCAAGCCCAGGAACTGACGCGTTGATCCCAACGCACTGCAATCTGTCATTTATTGGTCGGTTAAATCCTTGTAATAACAAGGAATCCACCTTTCCCTCACAAGCGTATCGGCTGTCCAATCGCTGAATCGTTCTAGGTTGTATTTACCCATACATAAACCATTTTCCTTAAGTAATGCCCCTGCAGCCTCTCTCTTTTTGCAAGCTTCCTGTGTTTTGGTTGAATCGCTACGGCCACCTCGACAGGCACGATTCAACTCTGTAAAGGATTGAATTTGAGAATTGAGGCTCTCTGCCTCTGCTTGCATCCCTGCAGCCAGGAAGATAATTGAAGTAGCAGCTATGGCGATTTTTCTTGACAAGGACAAGTTTTAATTGAGATTTGCTTGATGCTAACTATTCCTATCCTGAATTTCTTAGTTCCCGAAGCTGCGGTGCGTTAATTGATGGCATTAACTCCAGTACAGATCCACAAGCTTGGTGTTGTCTTTTTCGCAGATATACTTATGCATAGAGATGTAACTTTTTCCTGGGATGTTATTAAGATCCTTTCCTCAAGTATGCAGCCATATCTAGCCAAGAAGCGCTCTAGGCCCCCCCGGGCGGTGACTGCCAGGATTCACTGCAGATCCAGCGCGACGTTATGCCACTGCCCCAGCTGATGCCTCTGTTGGTGGCTGTGACGATTGCCCGGTGCCCTGCTCCCGTGAAGGCACAACTGGATGACCTTTATCGCTGGCAGATGTCTCAGCAGGAGCTGCGTAGTCCGAGAGAGATCGTTAGCCAGAAAGGCCGATTCACCGATGGGCTCTACCAGAAGCTGTGGCGCGCCTATGCGCTCGATCCAGCCATGACACCAGGCCGTTTTCTTGACTTCGATCCGTTCAGCGGAACCCAGGTGAACACCTATGGCGCGAAGGTGCTCGGCTGCACCGCTCTCCCCGGCGGAGGAATGGAAGCCTTAGTGGCTGTGCAGGCGCATCTGCGCAACCGCCTCTCTGAGGCGCCGCAAAAGCTCCGGTATCAGCTGGTGATGGACTCTGCTGGCACCTGGAAAATTGCCGACATCGTCTATTCCGATCATGTATCGGATCCCAGGCCGACTGAGTCCCGCCGCCTTACCAGTTTCCTTGCTGAGCTGCTGGATTCTAATTTAAGAAAAAAATAGCTACTTATCCCGGCAATAGCCCTGCAGCCAATTGACACTGCACTGCCCATAGTCCGGCGGCGCATAGGCCAAAGGCTGGCGTAGCAACAGGAACAGGCATACTCCGGGTGATGGGCTTCTTCGTTCAACTCACCGACGCCATCGCCGAGCGCCAGTCGCTGCTGGTGACCGGGCTGGATCCCAATCCAGAAATGCTGCAGAGCTGGGCAGCGCGGCGCGGCCTGGCGGGCCGCTCCTTCCTGAGCCAGGCCCGCCACTGGATAAAGGCGGTGATCGAGGCCACCGCACCCCATGTATGCGCCTACAAACCCAGCCTTGGCTTTTATCAGGCCCTGGGGCCGGTGGGGCTGGAGCTGCTGCTGGAGGTGCGCGACCTTGTGCCCCGCAGCCTGCCCCTGATCATCGACGCCAAACATGGCGACCTCAACTCTTCCTCGGCCCTGGCCTGCTACCTCTTTAAGGACCTGGGCGCCGATGCGGTGACCCTCTCACCCCTGGCCGGCCAGGACATCGCCGCCCCCTTTCTGCTCTACCCAGACAAGGCCGTGATAATGACCTGCCACAGCTCTAACCAGGCGGCGCGCCAGATCCAGCACTACCCGAATGAAGAGGCACCGCTCTATGTGCAAATTGTGCGGGAGACCCAGCTGTGGGCTACCCCCGAGCAGCTGCTACTGGAGGTGGGCACTAGCGATCCGGCGATCCTGGCGCGGGTGCGATCCGAAGCGCCGGAGCGCTTCTTGATCCTGCGCAGCTTCTGGGGAGAAGAGGAAAAGCTCGACGCCATGCTGCAGGCAGGCCTCGGGGGCGCCGCCGATGGGCTGCTGCTACCTCTACCCCAAAACCTGCTGGTAGAAGACGACATGGGCAGCCGGGCCGAGTTGCTGAAACTGCAGATCATGGCCAAGCGAGAACGTTGGCTGGAAGGCAGCGAGCGGGGCGACGCCGAAACCTGTTCCTTGTGGCTGCCTGGGACGCAACCAGCGGCCGACCCCCTGGAGGGCCTGATTATCGACCTGTTCGATATCGGCTGTTTGCTGTTTGGTGAGTATGTGCAGGCCTCGGGCGCCGTTTTCAACTACTACGTAGATCTACGCCAGATCATCTCCGACCCCAACCTCTTCCATCGGGTGCTGCACGCCTATGCCACCCAGCTTCAAGGCCTGCACTTTGATCGCATCGCCGGCATCCCCTACGGCTCCCTCCCCACCGCTACCGGTTTGTCCCTGCAGCTACACAAGCCGCTCATCTACCCCCGCAAGGAAGTGAAGGCCCACGGCGCACGCCGGCTGATCGAGGGTGACTTTGATGCCGGCGATCGGGTGGTGGTGGTCGACGACATCCTGATCACCGGCGGCAGCGTGCTGGAGGGCATCGCCAAGCTCGAGAGCTCGGGGCTGGTGGTGGAAGATGTGGTGGTGTTTATCGACCACGGCGGTGACCACAACCGCCAGGCCCGGGAGCGCCTGGCTGCGGCGGGGTACCGCTGCCACTCCGTGCTCAACATCGAGCAGATCACCACGGTGTTGCATAGGGCTGGCCGGCTCAGTGACGCCCAGGCAGCCACTCTGGGCACGATTCCTCCTCGCGGAAGCCTCCCGCAACCGGCTCCAACCGAGTGAAGCCCTCTTATTTTAATCGTGCTGAATTCTGTTATTCCAATGGCAGCCAGCGATAGCGTTAAGGCAGAACAATGGTTCTTCTTTGTTCAAAATCAAAGCAGTTCTAAAATAATCAAATTAGAAGCAAAAAAAGAACTGGTTCGTGGGGCAACTTTTGCTGAAGGCCATAAATCCCCTGCAAAAATATTTGACTTCTGCAAAGATCTTCACGACCCCATTATTTACAACGACTAATCAATTCCCACTTTCAAAACATAGCCTTTTGATAGAGTTATTGCTAATTTAAAATGGCTCAACCTTTAAACAAGTGCTCACGTTGATCCATGGGCCATCTCATAACTCGTTACCTTGAAGCCCCTTACTTTTTCTCCATGCAAGCGCCGGCACCATTACTACAGAGGCTCCAAAATAAAACAGATATGAATGGCGGCCGCCGGCTAGTTGTGCTGCTCCCGCAACTTGGCGACTTTGATTCAATTGAGTATGCCCAAGCCCTGGAACCAGCCCTGCAAGGGCTTGAAGCAGCGGGTATTAAATTGCTAGCGATTGGGATTGGAGATCAGGCCGGCGCCGATCGCTTCTGCTCGTACACCGGCTTACCGCCCGAATTTTTGGAGGTTGATGCAGAACCTTCGCTACATCGC
>Ga0310318_10102_pt1 | contig 10747 bp, 13 predicted proteins | sample LakEriER1TotalB5_FD_194719 | JGI IMG/M metagenome (GOLD analysis project Ga0310318, IMG submission 194719) | Enriched freshwater cyanobacterial communities from Lake Erie, Ontario, Canada - ER10.Total.B5 (v2) (version 2) | ecosystem: Environmental > Aquatic > Freshwater > Lake | place: Canada... | reverse complement strand
GGTGCCGCAACTGCGCAGCCTTGCCTTGGAACGCGGCAGCCCTGTTTTATTGGAGGCCAGTGGCATCAATCCAGAACAATTAAGGGCTTATGCCAGCAGTGGTATTGATTTAATTTCAAGCAGCGCTCCCTGCACCCGCAGCTCCTGGCTTGATCTCAGCATGCGCTTCAACACCAACAAGGGATGATCAAGTGCTGCTTAATCCACTGAGCTGGTAGCTCTAAGCCATGCTGCGTATCTCCCACACCATTGAGCAACAGCTTGTTAACGCAATCGCGCGGGCTTTCCCCGAGGCTGCCGAGCTGGCGAAAAGCAGAGGTGAAAGCCTTAATCCAGCCTTTGGAGCTGCAAGTAAACCAGAATTCGGTGATTTTCAAGCCAACGGAGCTCTTGCGCTGGCGAAAAGCTTAGGAAAACCGCCACGACAAATTGCAGAGGCAATTGCTGATCAATTAAAACTCGACCCAGAATTTAATCAAATATGTAAACCAGCTGAAATCGCTGGGCCTGGATTTTTAAATATCACAATTAAACTCGAAGTATTAGCACAGGAGTTACAAACTCAGCTCGCTGATCCACGCCTAGGTGTTGCATCTGTAAGCGTTGAAGGAAACGGTTTTTCACCAGAAGTAATCGTTGATTTCTCAAGCCCCAACATTGCAAAAGAAATGCATGTTGGGCACCTGCGGTCTACAATTATTGGAGATTGCTTAGCAAGGGTATTAGAATTTAGGGGCTATCAGGTAAAAAGATTAAACCATGTGGGCGATTGGGGCACACAGTTTGGCATGCTAATCACCCAGCTTAAAGAACTTGCGCCAGAAGCATTAGATACGGCTGATGCAATCGATTTGGGAGATCTTGTTGCATTTTATCGGGGGGCAAAAGAGCGCTTTGATAGTGATATTGAATTTCAGGCAATATCCCGGGAAGAAGTTGTTAAATTACAAGCTGGCGATCCAATATCGCTCAAGGCATGGGGATTACTTTGCGAGCAGTCTCGCAAAGAGTTTCAAAAAATTTATCATACGCTGAACATATCATTGCAAGAGCGCGGTGAATCATTTTACAATCCTTATCTGCAAGCAGTTGTTGATGATCTAGCCCACTTGGGATTGCTGATTATTGATGATGGCGCCGGCTGTGTATTCCTTGAGGGAATGCTTAGCAAAGAGGGCACTCCCCTACCACTAATTATCCAAAAGAGTGATGGCGGTTTTAATTATGCAACCACTGATCTTGCTGCAATTCGCTATCGTTTTGATAAGGCTGGAGATGGCGCAAAAAGAATCATCTATGTAACTGATGCAGGCCAAGCAAATCACTTTGCAGCTGTATTTCAAGTGGCTAAACGAGCCGGCTGGATTCCGCAAGAGGCAAGCATTGAACATGTGCCCTTTGGCTTGGTGCAGGGGGATGATGGCAAAAAACTAAAAACAAGATCCGGCGAAACAGTTCGCTTAAAAGATCTCTTAGCAGAAGCAGTGGAGCACTGCAGCAATGATCTACGCAAGCGAATTAAAGAAGAAGATCGCAGCGAATCAGAGGATTTTGTGAAACAGGTATCAACAACTGTTGGGTTAGCTGCGGTTAAATATGCAGATTTAAGTACTAATAGAATTACGAATTATCAATTTAGTTTTGATCGTATGCTAGCTCTAAATGGCAACACAGCTCCCTATCTGCTATACGCGGTAGTAAGAATAAAAGGAATCGCGCGAAAAGGTGGCATTCTCAATGCCAAGCTAACAGCCAATTTAATATTTGATCAGCCTCAAGAATGGATTTTAGTGAGGCAACTATTACAGCTTGACCAGATTATCCAGGATGTTGAGATCGAACTGCTTCCAAACCGGCTATGTAGTTATTTGTTTGAATTAAGCCAATCTTTTAATCGCTTTTATGATCAAGTAACAGTATTAAAAGCAGAGGAGCCTGCCCGCAGCTCACGGCTTGCACTCTGCGGATTAACAGCCAAAGTTTTGGAGCTGGGCCTCAATCTATTGGGCATCGAAACCCTGGAGAGGATGTAGCTATTTAGATCAAAAGAATCGAAACCCCATTGATAATTTAAACGCGAGGGATGGCGGGGATGCCCCGCCTTCGTGAGGGGCCCAAAATGCAGCCAATTAATTTTATTACTTTTGATTTTCTCATAAATACAAACCAAGCTTTTAAAAAAATATTCCCTTAAAGTTATTCCCTCACCCCAGGCGAGCCATACAGCTGGCTCCGGGCTAGTGAGTATAAGATTAATGATTTGTAATTGATTGTTTGAACATATTTGAGCATTTATATCGAGCGGCAATAGATTTGTATGGGTGCAGCGAAGCGGGCATAGATTTAACATCACAAAGCCATTATAGCCATTATTTTTTGCAACCTTTTCCACTCTGGTAATTGTTGCATCCGCCCTGTCTGCTGTTGCAATACTAGGGTTGAGGCCAATAATGCTCAACATCTTTTCACCACTTTTACCAAGCGCTATACGCTGCTTATTAGCTTGCTTATTTATATAAATATCAAACATGCCAGGCAGTATCAAACATGCTAGGCAGTGGGCTTTCCAGGTATTAGCTTGTTCATAGCAAACGTAAGTTCACTTTGGTAGATCTGTTTGGGCCGCCGCCAGCCCGGGCGGAAGTGGAAAACCTGCAAAGTTACAGCGCACCATTGGAGGGGCGCAGGGGGATGTTGCGGCTCGACTTCAATGAAAATACTGTGGGGCCAAGCCCCAAGGTGGTGGCAGCAATCCGGGCAATACCTGCCAACCACTACGCCATCTATCCAGAATACAACGAATTAAAAGATGCTTTCTCCCGTTCGCTTCAATTGGCTCGCGAACAATTAGGCCTCTTCAATGGCGTTGATGCTGCCCTACATGCCATTTGTCATGCCTACGGCAATCCGGGTGATGTTCTACTCACCACTAGCCCCACCTTTGGTTATTACAAACCCTGCGGTGAGATGCAGGGCATGCAAATCAAAGCAATCCCATACCAATTACCAGATTTTCAATTTCCCCTTGATGAGATTCGCTCAACCTTGATGGAGTTGCGGCCGCGTTTGTTGTTGTTGTGTAATCCAAATAACCCCACCGGTACACGGCTGCCAGCTACTCAGATCCTTGAATTAACAACTGCTGCTCCTCAAACTTTAGTAGTGGTGGATGAACTTTATGAGGCCTTTACTGGCGATAGCTTACTACCTATATTGCTAAATCAAGCAGGCAGCTCTAATCCGTTTAGTTCATACCCAAACTTAATAATCTTACGCTCGTTATCAAAAACTGCTGGTATCGCCGGATTACGTCTTGGCGTTGCATTAGCTGAAGCTGCAGTAATTGAACGCTTAAATCGTGTTACCGGCCCCTACGACATCAATAGTTTTGCTAGCACCGCTGCAATTGCGGCCTTAGACGATCAAGCCTACGTTGATAGTTATGTGGAGGAGGTGTTGCAGGCCAAAGAATGGTTGATGCAACAGCTCAGCAAAGCCAATGTGAAACACCATGGAGCCGGCGGCAATTATTTATTGATCTGGCCTAAGCAGGCGGCAGAATTTGTGGATCAAAAGTTAAGGGCACAAGGAATCCTTTGCCGCAACATGGCCGGCAAAGCCCTAATCGACGGTTCTTTACGGGTAAGTATTGGCACCAGGGAGCAGATGCAAATTTTCTGGCACGCCTTTGCTGCGATCGAAGGGCTGCAAGGAACCTCCGCTTAAGCCCATAAAAATTGCCAGCAAACCAAGTTGCAGAGCTAAACAACAACCCACTGCCCGGCGTTGCTCCCAGAACAGTTTCGCCATCACCCCAAATGCGGAGGACGACTATTTTCAGGGCATCAATTCTATTTTGGTTGTATCGCCGAGGGGTGGTGTGAGGGTGAGCACACCACCAGGTGTATTAACTGGCATTCCCTGCAACGCTTCCAAAAAGGCTTTGTTGTTGCCTTGGTCGCAATCCTTTGCTGCTTTGCCCTTGCGCAGGTATTGCACAGGAATCACCCGGCGCGGATTTAATTCCCGCACTACAGCTGCTGCTTCCGTTCCGGAATACACCTTGGCTCCACCGCCAATGCCAATAATCAACACATCAGGGCGACCCAGGAGAACTTTGTCTTCCGGTTTAAGCGTTGCCGCTGTACCCCCTAGGTGGGCAAATTCGAGCCCCCCTTGGCGCCAACGCCAGATCACACCATTACCAAAACGACGGCCGCCCACTCGATCATGGGGGGCAGCAAATCCCTCAAAGCGAATGCCTGCCAATTTGTAAGAACCAGGGGTTGCTAGAAAGCGGCCAGCTCCAACCTTTGCGCCTTCATCCCGCAAAAGGCTGCTAGCTAAAACCACATTGGCCGATACTGCCGGCATCGTTAAACCCGCCGCGCAACCCACCGATTGATAAGGATTGAGCAGCACCGAGCTGCCTCCCCCTTGAATTAAAAGGGCGCTGTGGCCATAGCTAGTGATAGTTACCCCACCACCTGCACCAGCTACAGGTAACGCCAGCCCAAGGGCGGCGGCACCAAACAAAGCACCGAGCACTGGGCGAAACATAGGCATAAACAATCTAAATTGAAACTTAGCAGTGCTGAATCAATTAGTTCAGGCAGAAGCGCTAGCTAGGAAATTGGCTAGCAGTTGATGGCCCGCTTCTGTAAGCACACTTTCAGGATGAAATTGCACCCCCTGCAGTAAGGGATAACTGCGATGCCTAAGCCCCATCACCATGCCATCTTCTAGCCAAGCTGTTACTTCCAAACAATCAGGCAGGCTCTCACGTTCTGCGATCAAGGAGTGGTAACGGGTTGCCGTTAAAGGATTAGGCAAGCCAGCAAAAACGCCTTGCCCCCCGTGGCGTACCGCTGATGTTTTGCCATGCATTAATTCCGGCGCCCGCACCACTTTGCCGCCAAATACTTGGGCGATCGCCTGATGGCCAAGGCACACCCCAAGCAGAGGCAGCAGCGGCCCTAATTCAGTTATCACCTGGGGGCAAATACCTGCTTGATCAGGGGTACCAGGGCCTGGTGAAATTAAAATTGCAGCGGGTTTCAAGGCTTCAATTTGAGCTAAATTAAGAGCATCATTACGCTCAACCCGCACATCTAAAGCAACCGGATAATCAACAGCTAACTCGCCAAGATATTGCACTAAATTAAACGTAAAGCTATCGTAGTTATCAAGAACTAATAACATTAGAAGCTAAGCCTTGAGAGAAGAGGTGGCAATAGTAAAAGCAACGCAATCAATAAAGATGCAACTGCTGCAACCAACACCGCCGCCGCCGCGCAATCCTTGGCGATGCGGGCAAGCGGGTGATAGCGGCGACCCACCGCTAAATCTACCGCTGCCTCCATAGCTGTATTAAGCAATTCCAGCACCAATACCGCAGTTACGGTAAGTACAAGAACCGCTAAACGATCCAGAGATAATTGCAGCCATAGAGCCAAGCCAAATACCAACACCCCGGTTGTTACATGGATACGGAAATTGCGTTGGGTAACTAAGGAATAGCCCAAGCCCTGGGCGGCATAGCGAAAGCTGGCAGGCAGATCCCTAGCCACTTGCCAAGCCCCCACCCTTAAACGACGCAAGCGGCGATTAGCCGATAGGTCGATAGGGCTGGGATCAGTGGCTTCTAACTCTGAGGTCAACGGCTGAAAGCCTGTTAAGCAACGATACCGCTGATCTGGGCTGGCAACAGCTCGAGCAATTGTTGTTGCCTCATCAGCATCGCCGCCAGCTGTTCTTCATCGGGATGATCCCAACCCAGCAGATGCAGCAATCCATGGCTTGCTAGGAAGCAAATCTCGTTTTCAATGCCATCGAGCCCATCACGTTTTGCAGTTTCAAGCGAAATAACAATGTCCCCTAGTTCGCAGGGCACCCCCGGCAATTGCAATTGGGGGCCGGCAGGAAAAGCCAGCACGTCGGTGGCTTCAGGCTTCGCGCGCCAGTTGCCATTTAAAGCAGCAATCACTTCATCGCTGCAAAGCTGCAAGCCCAAGCTGTAGGCATCAGCCGTAAATTCCTGCGGCAACTCGTTTTGCAAATTGAGTAACCACAATTCAAGGATTTGCTGCCAGCGGCTTTCACCAAGAGGATCAAGCAAAGGTGAATCTGGGGCGTTGTAGGCCAGATCCAAAACGAGGCTTGGCATCAGCCTGGCAATGCTGGCCGCGCAAACCAGGCTAAAAGCAGCAATACACCAGTAAGGCCAACAGCGGTGAGGCCAAAATGAAACAAGCTCTGACGCCCTTTGCGCACCATATTGCGCATGGCTAATTTAACGAAACTTGGCGCTGCTTCTGTCATGGGATTTTTTTCATGAGGCTTCCTCACCAACGGCGTCTACACCTTGGCGCAATAGCGACTGAATGAAGGGATCTAGATCACCGTTCATCACCCCTTGCACATCTGTTGTTTCCTCTGCCGTGCGGAGATCTTTCACCATTTGATACGGATGAAATACGTAGTTACGGATTTGATTACCCCAAGCTGCTTCCACGATGTCGCCGCGGATATCAGCGATTTCAGCTGCCCGCTGCTCTTGTGCGATCACCATTAATTTTGCTTTTAATAGCGCCATAGCTTTTTCTTTATTTTGGAGCTGGGAGCGCTCCTGGGTGCAACGCACCGCAAGACCGGTTGGAACATGCAAAATCCGCACAGCCGTTTCCACCTTGTTTACGTTTTGACCGCCCGCGCCGCCTGAACGGGAAGTGGTGATCTCCAAATCTTTATCAGGAATATCCAGCTTCACATCTTCATCCAGCTTTGGCATTACCTCCACTCCAGCAAAACTGGTTTGGCGCTTGTCGTTTGCATTAAACGGTGAAATTCGCACCAAGCGATGGGTGCCCTTTTCGTTGCGTAGATATCCATAGGCATAGCGGCCATCAATTTCGATCGTGCAGCTTTTGATCCCGGCTTCTTCACCCTCGGAAATTTCATCCACACTCACTTTCATGCCATGGGCTTCCCCCCAGCGGGTGTACATACGCATCAACATCAAGGCCCAATCCTGGGCATCGGTGCCGCCGGCACCGGCATTAATGGAAATCACCGCACCTTCCTGGTCGTAGGTGCCGCTCAGTAGGCGTTCAAGTTCCCAGCGATCTAAGGCGGATTTAAGCGTTTGCAAGCCGCCATTTGCCTCATGCAACATCGCCTCGTCTGGTTCAAGGTCGTAGAGCTCAAGGGTGGCGCGAGCATCATTAATACAGTTGTGCCATTGCTGTAGCTGCAGCAACTGGGCCTTCACATCATCGAGTTGCCGCATTTGCTTGCGGGCATTTTGCTGGTCGTTCCAGAAATCAGATTGGGCTGCAAGTTGCTCAAGATCACGCTGACGCGCATTTAAACCAGCTACGTCAAAGACAGTCCTGGACATGGCCCAGGAGATCGGTGAGTTCAGATAAATCGCGTTTGAAATCGGTTAGATCGAGCACCTGGGTGAACTAACAATTCATTTGTTAACCATATCAGCTTAGATCAATGCCCTAGATGGCATTGATCTCAACGGAGAAATCTCAATAAGAGAATCGACTAGAAGTAAAAGCCTACTGAGAACAAACTTGTTCAAACTGAGCTCTTGCTCTAATGCTAAATCTGAATTTGCTGGAATTCCAACTACCTCAGAATAGGATTGAGAAATCTGTAGCAAATCAGCGTGAACTAATGAAAGCTCATTGGATATTAAATCAATCTCATCATCATTTGATTCAACCAATTTTGCTAAAATTTTTAATTTAGCAGATCCCCAAAAGATTAAATTATTAATAGGCAATTCAAGCAAGAGAGGTTTTTGCGAATGCTCTCCAAGCAAAGGCGAAAGATCACGACAACAACTAATCACTGTGCTGCCGTAACGAAGGAAATTCTGAGCCCAAAAAAGATTATTGAGCTCCTGATCAAGAACAGATTGCTCACAAGCCAGGTTTGGGAGCTCTTGCTGCAGCAAATTACGGCGGTTTCGTAATGATATAAAGCACTCAAGCCTGCCCTCAGAGCTATTTAATTCACTCAAGCAGCTGGCGATGTCACCGATCCAATTTCTAGCCTTCTGCTCCCATTCAGTGATCGCCCTTTGAGAGTAAATTTGAGATGAGCACCAAATACCAAGAGCAACCCCAGCAAGGGTCATAACGGTGCGCCAAGAAGCATAAAACCACCAGTCTAAATTATGATTAAGTATGCTCCCGGCAACAACATGTCCACCAACTATATAGCCGCTGTTAAGCCCAAAGGAAAAGCAAAATATACGCACAAGAATCAAGGCAATCCCCACCCTTAAAGGTGCTGGTGCCGCCGCTAAAGCACCGGCAACAATCACAACGGCGAGCAAGCCCAGGATCGTACCAACCAATCTTTCACGGCCAGCTAATATTCCACCACCCAGGTTTAACTCCATCACAGTTAACATAGCTAGGGCCATATAAAGCCCCTCAGGTAAACCCAAAGACTCACTGGCATAAATTACAAACGCCAACAATGCTCCATTACGAATAATCATTGCTGTTCTTGATGCTTCAGCTATTGGTATTATTTTTTTCATGCAGTAGTTAATAATTTTTCCAGGGATGCAAGAGCAATACTGCATTCAATTTGATCAAATTGTTTAAGCTGATTAGGAACCCGCCCAACGGCAACTGCATGCCGAAAGGCTATTTCTAGCAACTCCTCCCTTTCGTTAAGGGAAACAAATTTCAAATCATCTATTTTGCTATCCCGATAGACAATGCTTTTAATTTTACAGTGCTTGGCATAGGATAAGATTAGATCCTCAGGAGATATAGCTTCCGCTTCTAATAAAAAACTCCGTAGCTGCTTTACAAGAAATTGCTCACTATCTTGCAAGCGTTGAGTTTCCGAACTAAACCAAAATAGTCTTTCAATCGCCATCCCAATGAGCAGTCCTGCCAGGTGCCATATCGTTCGCTCAAAAACATATATTCCGCCAAGATTGGTATTTGCTGGTACAGCCAAAAGCAGCACCGCCATTATTGATCCATTCATTAAAGTGGATTGATTAAATCTGATTTTACGACCCAATACTTGGATTAAAATATAGCCGATCCCAACTGCTAACCAACTTTTCAGGACCAATATTAGTAGCGCTACAATAAATCCGCCAAAAATTGTTCCCACGATTCGATCACGCGCTGCTGCAAAGGATGCTTCAGGCGTCAGTAGCAAGCTACGAGCAACACCATAAATAATATAAAAGCCCTCAATCCCCTTAGCATTTAATCCTGCAAATTCATAAATCGCTGCAGCAATTAATCCTGCAAATCCCACCTGGAGCGCATTACGAATCTGCGCCGCTGAAATCGGCTTCAAAATGAACTAGCCCCCCGTTCACTCCGCCATAGGCATCGTTAGCACACTTAACTCTATTAAGATCCTTTTTAATAGCTTAATTCTCCATGACAGCCAGCGTTGAGATCTACACCTGGAGGTCTTGCCCGTTTTGCATCAGGGCAAAACAGCTGTTAGATCGCAAAAAGGTGATTTACACCGAACATGCAATCGATGGCGATGAAGCAGCCCGCACGGCTATGGCAGCTAAAAGTGGCGGCCGCCGCAGCGTTCCCCAAGTTTTCATCAACGCTGAACACGTAGGCGGTTGTGATGATCTCCATGCCCTAGAACGCTCTGGCCAGCTAGATGCGCTGCTCACTTGATTTAGGAGTTAAAGCCAGTGGCTCGTCAGTTATTTGTTGTTGATGCGGTTCAACACCTAAAGCCTGAAAAAGACAGCAGTGTTGCTTTGATGCAAGCCGCCCAGCGGGCTGGTGAGCAGGTGTGGGTGTGCTGCATTGCAGATCTCGCCTTCTCAGCAGACGGCCCTTTGGTGCGCGCCCAACCGATAACCACTACGCCTTGGCTTGAATTAGGAGATCAGCAATGGCTGCCTTTGCGGCAGTTTCCAAAGGTGTGGATGCGCAAAGATCCGCCGGTGGATGAGGCTTATATCTATGCAACTCAGCTCCTGGAATTAGCAGAACAGCAAGGGGTGCAGGTTTTAAATCGTCCGGCCAGCTTGCGGGCCTGGAATGAAAAATTAGGGGCCCTGCGCTTTCCTCATTTAATGGCTCCCACCATGGTGAGCAGCCAGGTGGATGCCTTAGCAGCTTTTGCTGAAACCCATTCCGATGTGGTGCTTAAACCACTTGGGGGCAGGGCCGGTCAAGGGGTGATCAGAGCAAACGGCGCTGGCCCCGGGCTTGCTGCGTTACTTGAATTAGTAACCCAGCAGCAGCAACTGCCAGTGATGATTCAAGCCTTCCTGCCGATGGTTTGTGCTGGTGATAAACGCATCCTGCTGGTGGATGGCATGCCTCTTGGGGCCATAAATCGCATCCCAAAAGCGGGTGATTTTCGTAGCAATCTGGCGGTGGGTGGTGCACCGGAACCCACCGAACTAACCGCAAGAGAGAAAGAAATTTGCGCTGAATTAGCACCAGCTTTACGGGCGGCGGGTTTATTTTTTGTTGGTATTGATGTGATTGGTGATTACTTAAGCGAAATAAATGTAACTAGCCCAACAGGGGTTAGAGAAGTGGAACGCCTTGGGGGAATTCCTCTTGCCGATCTCACCCAGCAGCAACTGTTGAAAACTGATCTCCAGCAAGGCTGAGCTGTTGCTGTAAAACCTCAAGCTTGAGCGCCACTTCCGCCAATTCCCTTTGGGGTTCTGAGCCCCGCACCAAGCCAGCTCCTGCTGTGAGTTCCAACT
>Ga0310318_10100_pt1 | contig 10808 bp, 8 predicted proteins | sample LakEriER1TotalB5_FD_194719 | JGI IMG/M metagenome (GOLD analysis project Ga0310318, IMG submission 194719) | Enriched freshwater cyanobacterial communities from Lake Erie, Ontario, Canada - ER10.Total.B5 (v2) (version 2) | ecosystem: Environmental > Aquatic > Freshwater > Lake | place: Canada... | reverse complement strand
TTAACTAAGTACAGCGTGTAGCTGCGGAAGGAATTTACAGGTACATATTGGGCTATTTTGTTTATTACGGGTTGGCGGTTGATGATGCACTCAAGCCCTGTAACTTTTGTGTTGGCTGGGGATTGTTCGCCGATTGCGCGGACGGTGATAGCTGGGGTGGTAGAGCCGTTGGCAAGCGTATAAACCCCGAGTTCCTCTACCAGGAGCGTTTCAAGTTCTTCCCGCAGAGTCAGTAAATCCATGGCCTAGGTTGCCTGGACTAGCAAAAAGCCGCTCTCTAACCAACCCGCTGGTGCAGCTGGGCGGTGGGGCAGATTTAGCTTGTAGGTCATCAGGCTGCGGTCGATATCGCGCAGCAGGATTGGGCCGTGGATGTAGTCGCCGACGCACACCAACCCTCGGATGTTTGCGCCCTCCCACTGCGGCGCGATTACCCACACCTGATCGTCCTCACTTACCAAAGCCCTGACATCTGGCATTGGTTCGTGTTCGGTTGCATTGCTAATTACCTGCTGCCAGCAAGCAAGTAGCAGCGGGTGGAGGTGTTCTTCTGCCTGCAGGGATAACAGAACTGCAGCAGTAGCGGGGGATATTTGTTTGCTGGTGTCTGGGGTGGACGCTTGATAGGTGAGGAAGTTCTCCACCTCAAACGGTTTGGTTTTGCTGTCTCTCTTGCTATTGAAAAATAACGACTGGAATCTTGCTATCGGTAGGTCGTACTTTTGTAGCTCCTCCAGCTTGATGCGTTGTAGTTGGGCTTGACTGTTTATTACGTCGCGGCGGAGTTCGCTTCCAAAGCTGGCGCGGTGGTATTGGCCGGGGAGGTAATAGAACAGTTCGTGGGCAAGGGCGTTGTAGTCCGTTTTCGTTGTTTCCCAGAGGCCAGCGGCGGCTTTTTTATGTCCTCCTCACTTAACTGTGCGCTGGGGGTTTCCTCAGCCGCGATTTCTTCTAAGTACAAGTCGTAGATTTCGTTTAGAAGGCGGCGGTGTAAGCCGCGTGTATCAGTAAGGCTCCAATCTGGTAGTGATAAACGGCACCGGATTAGGGCTGTTACTGCTGCTTCTTTTGTGTAGTCACTGCTGCTGCTGAATACTGCGATAACTGTGTTGATTTGGGAGGCGTATTTGAGGCGTAGGTTTTGTGCGTCCTGCTCCATATCGCTGCCGCCAACTGCTTGCTCGATAATCGCAAAACCTTCAATACGGGTGATGGATTCGTTTGCTGAAATTGCGTCGGCAACTTTTGCTGCCTCCACAAAAGCGTTGGGTCGCCCAGCTAATAACTCATCTACAACGCTTGCTTCTAATACAGTTAGTCCACCAAGTTCTGGGAGTTCCAGTATCCCGGAATCAGCATTGCCGCATGAACGTTTTCTTGGTGGAGCTGGGGCTACTAGAAAAGGAAGCGGCACAAACAACACCTAACTAGGTAGGGTTAATCTAGCTAGTTTTCGCTGTTTGAGGCAGCCTGCGCGGCTTCGTAAGCGCGGCGGTCGGCTTGGCGGCGGGCAAGCGCATGGCGGTTTGCTTCGGCGCGGGCGCGGAGTTCTGCTGTTAATGCAGAGGCGTTGCGTAATCCTGCGTTTTCCATTTGGGTTATTTTAATCGGTGGGTGAAGTAGTAAGGAATAGCGTTGCCTACTGGGGCAACAGGTGCGGAGGTTTGTTCTACCCAACCATCAGCAATCATGTCTTCATGGGTGGTTAGAAACTCCTTGAAGAAGCTGCCGGGTGTGGAGCTGGGGTGTGGCATACGGTGTGAAGCTAACCAGTAGGGCAAGTTTGGAGTTAGTGTTTTTGTGTAAACGCGAGGGAAGTTTGGGAAGAAATTTCCTCTTCTAAGTTTGCCTGTGTATATTGCTAAACCTGTGTCTTTATAGTAAACAAGTCCTGGCACTAAACTATAAAAACCGGAGCCGTAGGTGGGGTCAAAATATTGATTTGCTAGCGATGCAAAAGATTGAGTTGCTGTTTTTCCTGCAAGCCATTTGGTCCACTCTTCCTTTGCTGGGTGGTTGGCATCAAGGAGCCCCAGATACATAGATGCAAAATTGTGTAACCCAGCAAGTGTTCCGTCTCCCTTGTATCCCAGGTTGTACTCACTAAAGTTTGGTGGACTTTGGGGGTTTTCAGTGTCGTATCGCCAAGTTAAAGCATAGGCCGACACAAAAGAGTAACCACGGCCTAGCCCAGGGGGCACGCCTACCGATTCGTAGACCCGGAAATCCCAACCACTGTATCTAATCCAGTTGTCAGTTATGTAATCCATGCCGTAAACTCCAGAGTTGTATCCCGATGCGGGGTCGGTTTGTGGAGATGCCCCTGTGTAAGTTGTTCTTCTTGATACCCTTTCAGCAACTACAGACCCTCCGTTGTTAAAGTCGTAATATCTATTAGTAGTGCCGAATGTGCGAAAATCCCCTGAACCATCCGCTGTGTAAAAATTAAGTGATGGTCTGGATGTTGCGTACACAACTGAATACCAAATGTATCTTCCGTCGCTGGCGGCTATTGCTGGTAGATGGTTTTCGCTTACTCTGGGGTGATTTTGAAACCACGTTGATGGTGAGTCTGATAGCTGGGGTGGGTTAGAAACTGTAGTATTAACTGCTTGGTAAAAAGTCCAGTCAAACCTAATTACTATATTTCCTATTTCGTGTGCGGGGCTTGAAACATAACTACGATTGTTTTTGTCGTCCTTAGTAAAAGACGGACGCCACCTTAATAGCGGGGCTAAAGTGTAATTATTATTACGTTGTTCTTGATATTGCTGCCCCGTAAAATAGTCAACTGTGTTAGCAGTCCAGGGAATACTTACTGCAACACGGGGTTGGGCTTCGTATGAAGAGGCGTAATCTATGCCCCACACTTTGAACTGCTTTTTCCGACGCTGGGCAGCGGGTTCTGGCCTAAGTCCCTCATTTACGCTTACAAACTTGCCGCTCTTGGCGTCTTTCTCTGAGATTATTGCGGGCGGTGATCCTATTTGCGGAAGAGCTGGGGTGGCTTGCTTGTTTGCTTCTGAGGTGCGGTGAGTGCGGTTCTGGCGGACTGCGCGGGTGTCGCCACTACGTTCTTTATTCTCATCTAATAACTGACGCTCACCCGTCATTAAAATGTTGATCTTGCGAGCTAATAGGCCCATTAATCGTCAGTGAATAATGTGACGCGATAAGTGATGCTTCCGCCGTCTACTAAAGTTACAGCTGGGGATTCCACTACGACGCTGTGGAGAGTACTTGTGGAACCTGAGGTAATTACGACGTACAGGGAGTTGTATGTCCAGTTGCCACCTGCTGCTGTCCATGTCACTGCTATTTGGGGTAGTTCGTACCTGGCATCAGTTGAGTCGTAACTGCCAGCTGCAATTGTTCCCGTTTTGTCCGTGTAGCCGTTGCCTGTGAGTTTTATGGCGTCCCAATTTGCAACTGTGCTTAACGAAGTTAAAGGAGTTGAAGCTACGTTATTAGCCAAACTGAATCGGTAGGTTTTGCCTTCGTATGCTGCAACTCCCACTCTGGCTAGTTCAGCTGTGGCGATGGTTGTGGTTAGTGCCATGGGGTTGCGTTATTGGTCTAGGTTGCCCCTACTCAACTGGGGTGCAACTTGCGGCTGGGGTTATTACCCATGCTGTGCCTGTTGCATTGCTGCTTGTAAACACCCAGCTCGAGTTAGCAGCTGGGGTTGGGGCAACGGATGCTGATAGCACTGCGCTAGCGCTGTAAACGTTTAGCAGTCCTGTGTTGATTGGGCTTGCGCCTATTCGCACCTCAAGAACTGGGTAGCCGTTGCTAAAGCTGGGGAGGAAGAACGCAGCCTCAAATGTTCTTGTATCTGCGGAGGAGCCACCCCCAGATGAGGTGTTGCCATCAACCCGTACCCTGAAGGTGTTTGTAGTGCTGCGGGTTAGTACTTTTTGCATGGAGTCGTCCGAGTTGTTTATCAATATCTTGGGTAACGCAGGACTTGTTGCTGAGCCGGGGTAAATTAATGAGCCGGTGCCGAATGTTATGTATCCGTTTGGACTGAGCCAGAAGCTGGTGTAGGTCGTGCCGTTGAAGGGGAAGCCGAAGGGCAACAGCACTTCTAGTGGAGTGTCGTCCACATTGCCGCTGAACACCTGGGTCCAGCCGGTTGGTGTAGTTGTTGTTAGCCCGCTGCCTAATAGAGGCAAAGCATTACCGGAGGAGACGGCGAAAGGATCTGTTCTATCAACTAAGTAATACACCCTTGTTCTTAAGAGTGCGTCGCGGACCTCATAATAGATCTGAGTCACCAGCGCATTAGTGCGGAGGCGTAGCTCTGTTGTGCGGCTGGGGTATTGGAATTGTTCTGCTGTTGCTCCTGGGCGGGTGCGCAGAAGTATGGCGCGGTCAGGTAGAGGCTCGAAGATTAGGGTGCGGGTTACATCTAAATTTGTACGTACGTACAATGTATGTATTGCTACTTCTTGGTAAGCCGGCACTACTCCGGTGATTGTTATTGTTTTGGCGTGTACTGGCGCGGTGTTTGTTGGCAGTGTGCTGAATATGCTGCCGGGGGCGTTGGCGTCGAAACCTGCTGGGGTGGTGATGCTGTTGGCGGCAGTTGGACTGGCGTTTGTTGTTACGGCTGGGGCGGTGGGCAGTGCTGTGATTCCGTCTTGCACTGGTGCCCAGGGGCTGGGGGTTACATATGCAGAGGTGGTTGCGCCTACCCCGCCCAGGTATAAGAAATCGGCGCTGGCAACTATCCCGTTGCTGTCGAATGACCAGCTCTGTGCGTTTGCGATGTAGGTTGCGACAATCCCGCCGAGGCGTAGGGAGATACCCATTGCTGGGTACGGGGGCAATTTGTCGGGTACGGTTTGGACGCTGAACCCCATCCGGTGGCCGTAGGTGAGTCGCTGTTGGGTGCGACCAAACTCACGCGCTAATTCCGGGGCTTTGCTAGCGGTATGTAGATAATAAGTAGCCCCGGCGGTTCCATAAGCTGAGTTGAGACCTATCTCGTCATCCGGTGCAATCGGAAGACTGTATGTTGTAGTGATAGATGAACCTTCACTGCCGATAATAAACTCCAGATCGCTGAAGCTTTCGCGGGGGTCTTTGGCAAACTTTTCCTTTGCAATCTTTTGTTGGCTGGGTCGTTTTTGCACTCCGTAAAGACGGTCGTAGGTGGTTTCTCTACCCCCGCCGTTGTCTGTTAACATTGAGCCTACATATAACAGTAAGTAGTTAGATGCTGGTGTGTCTATGTCTTTTGCCATAAATGCAAGGCCCTGTTGGCCTATTTGGGTTTTGTGGTATGACTGTTTGAATTTCTTATCTATAACTCGTATGCCTTCATCTTCATTGCTTAGGGGGTTGTTGAAACTATCGACTGGGTTGTAATTAGTGAACTCTACTTCTGTAGGGGCTAACTCACTGCCGGGGTGGAAGATCTCTGTCTGGACAGCTCCGGTAACTGCATTGAAACCTGATGTAACGTAGCTGGCTATGTTTACACTACCCGCAATAGCCATATGAGATTCGTACTGTATATTTTCGCTTAGGATCGGTGCATTATCTCTGTCTGGGTTATATGTTGTTTTGACGTTGAACCATGTGGTGCAGGGCTTGAGGCTAGCTGGGTCGGGCGGTACAACTAATTCTGCCGCTGTGTACTGATAAGTATTGGTAAGTGTTGTTTTGTGTTCTATTAGATCATTACCTCGGCCAACAGTTCCTGTTTTATCAAGCATTTCACTAACGTAGTTGCTGTTTAGTTTTGCGGCAATTGTGGTTGTTGTTGTGGTTGTGCTAAGTAGGCGGTCCAGTCCGTCGTACTCAGATCTCGTACGTTGAAACGGGTAGTAGCCAAAGTATTCGTAGGAATTGCCTTTGTTGTAAAGCACGTAAAATTCTTCTAACTCTCCTTGAAGTTCACTCAGCTCGTAATTTCTTTTCTTCCTCTCGTCTTCTGTCTCGTTCGCATCAGCGTCTGTAGGCTTCTTGAATCTGTTGTAGCTGTAGTCTACAATTACTCTATTTGCGGGTATGTCCCCTGATCTTACTGGGGATACGTCAATAACGTCATCTTCATCTAATACTGGGCCACTGCCAAAAGCGTTAACTGAAACTACTGTAAATATTTCATTTGCGTCTAAATAGCCAATTAGAGAGTTGCTGTATAAAATGTCACTTAGTATGCTTAAGTAGCCGGAGCTAAAATCAAACGTGTCGGCTGCGATTGAGCCTGGTATTGAGACCGCACCGCTTATGCTTAGTTTTGTTAGGCAGGTGCTTACGATGTGGTTTAATGTGATGTTTAGTGGGATCTTGTTGTACTCGGAGCAGTCAACATCCTGGTTTGCATCGTCCTCGGCAGGGTTAGTCTTCTTTGCTTCGCGAAAGTTCTCCAGCATTGTTAATTTGCATCCCACGCTCACAGTTGTCTCCCTGCGGAAGGGATCGGCAAATGAACTCAGCACACGCAGAGCGCGGGGGATGCGGTTAACTCGCCCTTGCTTTTCGTAGCCCAGTGATATTGAACTTCCTGGCTGCAACTTGATTAAGCCGTTCAGCACTAGCTCGCCTTTTGTGCGTACTAATCCTGTTCCTTGGATGTGATCATCAGAAAACCCGCCTCTAATAACTGGCCCCCTGTTGCAAAATACGTTGCCTCGAATATCAATTGCCATCTCTACAGCTGGGTGAGGGTGAGGGTTACGTTGTACTCAGTTGTCTTTACGCCACTGACGATGTTTGCCGTGGCACTTGCAGCGGGGGCTTCAGTTGGATACCAAGTGCCTGAAGCTGGGGTGGCTCGCACTATGGCTTCGTAATAATTCTGAAGCGCGGTCCAGTTGGTGCTGTTACAGGTGCCCTGGATGTTGCGAATGCGGAGGGCGTTTAGGACGCCGCTTATGTATGGCTGGCCTGCTGCTGTTTGTTGTACTTGAGGGCCGCCAGCGTATGTTTCGGGCGGTTCAGTAAGAGTTAGAACCGCAGTGTATCCACCGTAACTTAGGGTTATTTGGCCTAGGTCAGGCTTTAACGCATCCTCACGCTCTTTATTCTTCTCCTGTTGCGCTAATAGCGCTGCTAAATATTGCGCTGCGTCAACGATGTCAAATGTTGCACTTATGTAGGCACCGGTTTGCTCGCCGCGTGGGGCGGCTAAGTACCAGCAGGGGATGGCACTCCATGACAAGCCGGCGGCATTGCCTGTAAAAGAAACCGTAGTGCCTAAAACTCTGCTCTTTAGCGTGTCTTCGTCGTTAATTCGATTGGCTCGCCACGTCTCATAAGTTGAGGTGAGGGTTGCCCATTGTGCTGGGGTGCATAAACCAGATACCCGCCAAGCCCTGGCGCTAAGGCCGCTATAAGCCTCCAGCTCCTCGAAGCCAAAGGGCTGTTCCGTTAGGGTGTTAAATGTGAAAGCGCCGAGGGTGATAGCCATTACGCTGCTATCCTCTCTGCGCCGCCAGAAATCCAGCCGCCCGCGCCGTCGCTATTAACAGTTACTGCTATTGCGCCGCCTTGCCTTAAAGCTTCGGTGTTGGCATTTAATGCACTTATTTGTGCTTCGGCTGCTGCTATTTGTTTATTGGCCGCTTCTACTTGACGGACGAAGTTTGCGTTATCTAATAGGCTGGCTGTGTTGCCAACCTTTATGCCGGGGCGGAGAATGCCGGTGTCTACTCCGCGCTGAACATCGGCGAGCGCGTTTTGCTTTAAGTTAACTCGCTGCTCCAGTGGCAGCTTGTCCATATTGCTTTCCAGTAATCCTCTTTTACCGTCTAAGGCTCCTCGCAATCCATCTCTTGCGCCTTGTAATGAGGCAGCAGCATCAGCAGCTTTGTTTGCTAGCGCCGTGCCGGCTTCCACCATGGCGAGCTTTGTTGCCTGCGAAGCTGTTTGTAACTTGCTCTGAAGTTCTGCAATCTTGTTTGGGTCAACTTCAAACTTGATGGCACTTTGTATATCTGCTTCGGCGCGGCGGGCAGCGTCAACTCCTAAGTTGTTTTGCGCTAAGAATGCCCTGCCTTCTGCACCCCCAGCTCTGGCCGCAAGGACTGAGTTGCCGGGGTTGGCTGCTGCGTCGCCACGCGCTAACGCTGCTTCCTGTTGGGCGATGGAAGCAGTGATTTGAGTTGCTATCCCTTTACGAATAATGGCTTCACTAGCAAGGGATTTGTTTAAGTCGTTCTGTAGAGATAGCTGAGTTCGCTCTAGTTCAATCTGCGCTATGAATTGATTGTTATTGGCTACTTTAAGGGCGTCTGCAGCTGGTTTGCTGGTGGCAAGACTGCTTTGTTCTAGTCGGGATTTAGCCTCTTTTGTTTTGTCTCGGGCGAGTTGTACATCAAGTTGTTTATCTCTAAGGATTCGCGCACTGCCTTCAAAACCCTGCAGGTCTTTAGCCTTCTTTGCCGCAATTACAGAACTAGCAGCAGCGGCTGCTGACTGATTTAAAACAAGTTGATCTTGTAATTTTTTGCGTTCTCTGAGAACTTTAAGCTTGTCGTAGGCATCCTTTAGGTCTGTTCCGTCGTTATTTCCGTCGTTTTTTCTTGCAAACTCCTGTGCTATTGCACTCTCTCCTGCTGTAAGTTCTGCTTGGATAGCTGCTAATTTAGCCTGGGCGGATAATGTATCTGCTAATTCTTTGCGACCTTGACCTTTAGCTTGCAGGGCAGCGGCTTCTAAATTCTTTTGCGTTTGCTTCTCTTTTGTAAGCCTTGTTTCTAATTCAAGTACTTGCTTAGAGCTGGCTGCTCTTTCGGTGCCTTCGGAAAAGCTGGCCTGCCCCTGACCGACTACCCCTAGGACCTGGCTAAAGGGATTTGTCATTCCAAGTGCTAGTCCTATAGCTGCATTTCGCTGTCCTGTTTGCTTATCTTCAGTTGCTTTCTTTTTTGTTGCAGCAAGGCGTTCACCAGCAGGGGCGTCTGGATTGGCGGCGGGGACGTTGTTAACTGTCTTGAGAAGGTCTGCAAGGAAGGCCAGGAATGCGGATGTTGGACCTGCGGTTAGTTGGCCCAGTATGTCTTTAGTGTCTGATAGTGCTCTGTTGAACTTTTCGTTGTTGGCAGCAACACTCTCGGCAACTATTGGGTCTACAGTTCGTGCGGATTCGGTGCGTATTAGTTGTTCTGCCGAGCCAAGTTGTCCTCCTTCCACTAATGTTTTTGCCAGCTTGTCTTGGACGCTGGAGGCAAGAGTTGCTTGGGCTATGAATACATCGAGGGATTCGATTGGAGAGCGTAGAGCTGTTCCGAGTTCTCCCAATCTTTTGTTTAACTCGTCTATTTGGCTACCGACAAACGTGCCAACTAGAGACAGACCGAAGCCCAGCGGTCCGCCGCCCAAGGAGCCGCCGATTGCGCCACCGGCTGCGGCAAAGCCGCCCTGCCCAAACATTAAGGGGAAGGCACCGCCTACCAGGCCGGAATTTAACCGGGCTCCCTGCTCCTGTTTGCGCTGTTTATCGGCGGCTGCATTTTTACGGTCGGCTGCTGCTTGTTGGCGGGCTCTAGTTCGTGCTGCTGGGTCTCCCGCAGATGGGACTGCCATCTGCCTGAGGGTTGGTTGATCGCGTCCGCCGGTTGCAAAGTAGTCCTGGCGGTCCGAGATCTTTTTGGCTCTGCGTTCAATTCTTAGTCGTGTACGTTCTTCCTCAGCTGCTTTAAATGCGGGGGAATCTTTATTCCTTTTTGTTCCTCCTATTGGCTGGGCGTTGTCTTTAGCAATCCTGTTTAATTCTTTTGTAGTACTGGCAGCTGTAGCCTCACGCGCCTTACCTAAACGTTGCTCAACTTTTATGGCTTCTGCGTTGGGTTTTAATGGCGCGGCAGCAGATCTTACAGATTGGTCGCGTCCGCCGGTAGACAAATAGTCAATTCGATCAGCAATCTTTGCTCTTCTATTAGCAGCCCGCTCCATTGCGCCTGCATCTAGATCCTTAGTTAATTTTGCTTGCTTTCGTGCAGCTATCTCTTTTGCTATTGGGGACTTATCAAACCCAATGCCTCCCCTTACCGGGGAAGCGTTGTCTTTGGCGACACGGCGTGTTTGTTTGTCTTGCTTGTCTGCCTCTGCAGTAACTTGCTTAGCTACTTTTAACCTGTCTTTCTCTTTAGTTATCGCAAACTGTAAGTTGTTGGCAATCTGTTTAAATGCGCCGAATTGACGCTGGGCTTGAGCGGTTGTTGCTTCGCCTAATTGTGCGCGTAGTTTGCTGGTGTTAACACCGTCTCTCTCAAGTGCTCGGATTTGTTGGTCGAGTTTATATCGTGTTTTCTTTGACTTTATTAATGTATCAATTGACTCAGAGGATCCACCCATGCGGGCGCCTCGGGTGCCGAAAGCTGGGCTGCCGACTTCTCTGACGCTGCCCTGCAATGGGGCTCTATCTATACCTCTGGCTGGTTGCCGTTGTTCCCTGGGTTGGCGTGGTTCTCTTGCTGGGGGGTTAGTCCTGCTGCGGGTGCCGGTGCCGTCAGCATTTAGCTTTACTGGACCTACTTTTAGTGCTTCAATATCGGCCTTTAATGTTTTTAACTTATTTCTTAGGTCACTGTCATCTAGGGTCACCCTGAAGGTTGCGCTCCCTAAATCTTGACCCCCTCCTGCCATCTGATTACAAGCGCCTGTAGCTCTAGGTTGCCGGGGCAACCTTGGGTATGGCTAGTGCTCTCTCCTCTGTTCAAAATGCTGTAGTGACGTTTATGGTTGCTGGAGTTGGGACTATTACCGACTCAGCGACGGGTAATGTCAGCCCCAGCGTTAAAACCTTGGCATACGATGCTTTTCTAAAGGCAGTGTCGGTTGATCCTCAGGTT
>Ga0310318_10096_pt1 | contig 11046 bp, 15 predicted proteins | sample LakEriER1TotalB5_FD_194719 | JGI IMG/M metagenome (GOLD analysis project Ga0310318, IMG submission 194719) | Enriched freshwater cyanobacterial communities from Lake Erie, Ontario, Canada - ER10.Total.B5 (v2) (version 2) | ecosystem: Environmental > Aquatic > Freshwater > Lake | place: Canada... | reverse complement strand
ACTGAACTTCGCGCAATCGTGTAGGCCGGTATCAATTGTTATTTAAGCGGGGATGGAAGGGGCCTTTTTACGCCAAGATAGCTTAAGTGATTGCACAAAATAGTTTTGGGGATTGCCCGAAACCATTTGTAGGTTCCAGGCATTTTGGGTCTATTTACTGGCAGCGGCACTAATCGGGCCGATCGGTGCCGCTGATACCCGCGTCACTCTGCCGTTCTGATTGACCACGGCTACCACCATCACCTGTTGGCCGATATCAATGGCGGCGGGAACATAAGTTGTGCCCTGGGCGCTTTCAATCAACATCCAGCTGCGTTGGCCAGGGGCCAGCCGGTACCAGTGGTAGTTGGCCTGGGGTACGGCAATGGACGCATCGAACTGGGCTGTGGCCACCAGCAATTGGCCTACCGCCGCCTTGCCATTAAGCACCAGCTGCTGCAGGCCGTTGATCTGTTGTTGCACCGCCCCCTCTAACTGAATGTCGTTTGAGATCTCCTGGCGCATGATCTTGATCTGTTGCTGGGGATCGGCGGTGACCCCAGGCACGCATTGGAGGCTGGCCCCCACCAGTTGGCAACCGACCATGTCCTGGCTCCAGCCGGCCGTAGCGGAACCGAGCAGGCCCGCTCCCAGCAGAAGCGCCTAGAGGGCATAAGAACGCAAGGGGGCCATGGCAAGGGCAATGCAACTGGCGGAATCCTGGCAGCCGGCTGCCAGGAACGAGTACGGAGTTTTTCAGAGGGTCTTGCTCTCTTCGCCCTTCTCCCCAATCGCTTCCCCTGAAGTATTCGCTGAAGTTTTCCCCTGATCGATCGGCGCGGCTAGTTCTGACGCCAGGCCTCCACTGCTGCCACCAGCTCGGCAACGCGGCCCAGGTTCTTGTCGCCGGGAGCGCGCTCTAAGGCACTGGAGGCATCAAGACCATCCGGCCGGATTTGCTTCAAAATCGGCGTCACCCTTTCTGCTGAGATGCCGCCGGCAAGCCACCAGGGCAAGGAGGGCCTAAAACCAGCCAACAGCTCGATCGGGATCGCCTGGCCCGTGCCGCCGAGCTGGTCTGACACCCAGGCATCGAGCAGCAGGCCATCCACGACCCCTTCGTAGGCAAGGGCCAGCTCCAGATCGGCGCCTGAGCGAATGCGCAGGGCCTTCCAGAGGGGTAAGCCCAGGCGCCGCTTGAGCTCGGCGCAGCGCTGGGGCGATTCTTGGCCGTGGAGTTGCAGCACCTGATGGCCCTGGCCTGTTTCCAGCCCGTCAAGCTCGCTATCTGGGGGGTCTGCCACCACCAAAACCCCCAGGCAGGCTGGATTGGCGGCGGCCATGGCGGCAAACAGGTCCGGCCGCTGGGCCGGAGCCAGCCAGCGCGGCGAGCTGGCCACGCCGATCACGCCGAGGGCCTGGACCCCCATGGCTGCCACGGCGGCGGCCTGGTCGTTCTGGCGTAGGCCGCAGATCTTCAGCCAGGGAGCCCGCGCCTGGGGTGGATGGGGCGGGATGGGCACCAGGTTTGGCGCGGGGCGGTCGGGCTGGTCAGCGGTCGGACGGGCTTCGGTCACGGGGGTGGCTCCACCAGGGCGGGCGGGCTGGTTCGCAGGGAAGTCTTTCTAGGATTAGGGCAACGGGGTAACGGGTGTGGGTGAAGGCTTTCAGCTCTTGCGGATCCGGGGCATTCCCCTGCGCATCCATCCCAGCTGGTTTGTGATCCTGGCCCTGGCCACCCTGGGCTTCCAGCAGCAGTACGGCCAGCAGGCCCTCCTGGGGCCAGGCGTCCCTGGATCCGAACCCTTGAGCTGGCTGCTTGCTCTGGCTACGGCCCTTTTGTTGTTTGTGTCTGTCCTGCTCCACGAGCTGGGCCATTCTTTTGCCGCGATTGCCCAGGGGGTCAAGGTGCGCAGCATCACCCTGTTCCTACTGGGGGGGGTCGCCAGCATCGAGCGGGAATCGACCACCGCCCGGGGGGCCTTGATTGTGGCGGCGGCCGGACCCCTGGTGAGTTTGCTGCTGGCGGCTGGCTTGATCGGGGCCAGCCATGGCGCCACCCACCTCTCGCCTCCCTTGGGCGCCATGGTCAGCCAGCTGGGAGAACTCAATCTCGTCTTGGGCCTGTTCAACCTCTTGCCTGGCTTGCCCCTGGATGGGGGCCTGATTCTCAAGGCCCTGGTTTGGCAGTGGACCGGCAGCCAACGTCGAGGCGTTCAGGTTGCAACGGCCTCAGGCCTGCTGCTCTCCCTGGTGGCCATCGGCCTGGGCACCGTGGTGCTTCTGCGCAGCGGCAGCGTCGGCGGCCTTTGGTTGATCCTGCTCGGCTGGTTCGGATTTGGTGCCGCCCGCAACCAGACCCAGTCCCAGGCCCTCCAGGCGGTACTGCGGGATCTCAAAGTGCGCGATGGCGCCCGTCGCCGCTACCGGGTGCTGGACCCAAGCACCAGCCTGCGCCAATTGAGTCGCCTTCGGCTCGCCGATCCCGAGGGGTTGGCCGATTGGTTGCTGGTGTGTGAGGGCGGCCGCTGGCGCGGCCAGATCGATGACGCTCCCCTGCAGACCCTGCCGGTGCAGCGCTGGGACGACGAGCGCATCGGCGACCACCTTCAGCCCCTGGCCGATCTCCCTTCCATCCGCGACGACGCGCCCCTTTGGCAGGCCGTCTTGCAGCTCGAGGCAGCCAGCCCGCCCCGCTTGCTGGTGCTTAGTGCCGCTGGCCTGCCCTGTGGAACGATCGAACGGCCGGAACTGGCCGAGGCCGTGCTGGCCAGGCTGGGGGTGCGCCTGCCCCTTCCCTTGCTGGATGCTGCCCGCCGCCAGGGCACCTATCCGATGGGCTTGCCCCTGGCTGCCGTGGCCGAGGGCATGGCGGCGAGTGCCAGTCAGGTTGACTCGGATGCGAAGCCAAAGGGCAATGGCCTAGTCCCTAGGCATGGTCAGGGGCTGGATTAAGCCCCCGATGGGGCCTGGCCTTGGGCTCACTTCCGCCGGCCTGGCTAGGTCCCTTCATGGAAAATCTTGGCTTGGTTGGCGATTCGCCCATGCAGTTCTGCCCATTCCTGGCGATCGAGCGGTCGCTCCTCCAGGCTGCCGCCACCGAGATCGACCGCCGCCGCCCGGCGCAGCAACGCCCCGAGCTCCGCGCCTGCCACGGGTAGGGCAGGCAGCTCTGGCGGGGGCTCCTGGAACAGCTGCCACCAGAGCTCCCGGGGGGGATCGATCAGCAGGCTGCCGTGCTGTAGCAGCACCCCACGGCGCCAGAGCTGGGCGCTGCCGATCCGTTTGGCGCCGTTGCTGTGGACCAGGTCGGCGGCGCTGGATCTGGCAAAACAACTGCCGCTGTGAGCCGCTGCCTGGGCGGTGCCGAAGCTCAGGGGTAGGCCCAGTTCGGCGAAGGTCCGTTGCAGCCAGCGGCAATGGTGGCGGTAAGCCTGGCGCCGATCCCTGGCTGGATTGGGTTCGATCAGGGCGTAGGTGAGGCTGCCGCCATGGAGCACGGCCCGTCCGCCGCTCGGACGCCGCACGAGGCCGAGCTGGCCCTGCCGGGCCAGGGCCAGCCAGGCGGCGGGCAGATGGCGTTGGTGATAGCCCAGCGAAAGCCAGGGCCCGGACCAGCTGTACAGCCTGAGGCAGGCCTGGGGGACCCTCGCGGCCACGGCCTGGTCGAGCAGCAGTTCGTCCAGGGCCATCTGGAAGGGCCCGCTGCCCGTCAGGGGCGGAATCCAGCGCCAGGGAGTGCTCACGGCTGGGGAGAAAGGGGCCGCTTGGGCATGGGGGATGCTGGGGTGCTGTGTCAGCTGCTGGGAATGGCCGCGATGCCCTGGGAGCTGCTCCCGCTGATCCCCATGGGCATCATCGCCGGGCTGCTGGCCGGCCTGCTGGGCATCGGCGGCGGGCTGGTGTTTTCACCCCTGCTACTGGGCTTGGGTCTGGCCCCACACCAGGCCCTCGCTACAAGCACCCTGGCGATCCTGCCGACCACCTTTGCCGGCAGCTGGACCCATTGGCGCAATGGCACCTTGCCGCTCCGTGGTGCGGCCGCGATCGGTTTCGGTGCCTTGGGGGGCGGCCTGCTGTTCAGCCACCTGGGTAGTGGTTTACAGGGGTGGTTGCTATTGGGTTTGCAGGCCCTGATGTATCTGGCTTTAAGCCTGGTGATCGAGCCCCGCAACCCCCTGCCCGGCCAGGACGGCACGGCAGCTCCCCTGCGGCTGGCTCCCCTGGCCCTGGTGGGCCTGGTGGCCGGCTGCGCCAGCGGCATGCTCGGCGTCGGCGGTGGCCTCGTGATGGTGCCGCTGATGGTGCGCGGGTTGGCGGTGCGGGTTTACACGGCGATCCGGCTCAGCACCTTGGCCGTGTTCGCCTCCGCGGCAATCTCTTCGGCCACGTTCCTGGCCGATGGCCGCGGCAACCTGGCCATGGCCCTGGTGTTGGGGCTCAGCGCCGGCCTGGGGGCCCGCTGGTCAGCGCAACGTCTGCAAAGGGTCAGCGAGGCCCGGCTGGTCTGGCTGCTACGCCTGTTCTGCCTGCTGTTGGCAATCGATTCTGGGCGCCGGGCCCTTGGCTTGCTGCTGGCAAGCCCTTAGGCATGGGGGTCTGAAGCCAGCCTCCCGCTCCGGGCTTAGACGGCGTTGCGTTGGGGTCCCTGGGCAGGGGCGGGCCCTAGTCGAGGGCCGTCCAGAAGTGGGGATCGAGCTCGTAGCCCAAAACAGTGGCCATGGCGGTGAGCTGGCCGCGGCAGGTGAGCCCCTGGCTGCGGCCCCAGGCCTCCAGGACGAACAGGCGATGGGTGATCCACAGCTCCAGGCTGGCGGGGGCAAAACGGATCCCCTCGCTGCGGCTGAAGCTGTGGGGTATCTGCATGGCCACATGGCGGCAAAGCTGGCCGCTGCTCCGCTCCAGCAGCAGGGTCATCCAGGGATAGTGGGCGTCGGCCCGCAGGCTCCAGAGCCGCAGTTCGGCAATCTCCGACGGCTCCCGCGGATCTTCCGCGGCCTGGGGCCAGCTAAAGCTGAGGCTCAGCTGACCACTGCGCTCTAGCAGCTCGGCCGGGGCTAGCTCCAGCCAGGGCTTCAAGACGGAAAGATCAAGCTGGCGCACCTGCTCAGCGCTCACCACAACCGTCTCGGCCTTGCCTAAATCAGGGGGCAGGGGACCTGGTGGCACGGGAAGAGAGGACACGGGACCTGGGGATACGGGGTCTGGGAACAAGGCGAGCAGGCCAAGGGCGTGGGTCCAGCGTTGCCTGGCGGGTCCCTGGGGGTCAAGAGCTGTGACAGCCAGGGCCAGGGCGGTGGCCGGATTGGCGCCGGGGGCAAACAATGGGTGCGAAGACATTGCAAGCTGCCCCCCATGGCCCAAACCCTCACCCTGGCCGAAGTGGCGATTGCCCTGGTGGTGGCTGCCCATGCCGGTGTTCTGGCCGTGCGTCTGGCGGTGACCTTGCATGAGTCCTGAAGCCCTTGGCAGGATCCGATCGGCCTGCTAGAAGCAGGAGAACTTGGTTCGATTGAGCTTTGAGCACCAGCAGGCCCGCCCGATCAGCCCAGGGGAGATCCACTCCCGATAGCCGTGCGCAGGGCCGTTCCCAGGCTGGTGCCCAGGATTCGAGCTCCAGGCGCTCTTCGGCTCGGCCCCATGACGGCAGCCTGAAGCGAAATGAAGCGCCGCTTGGTAGTTCCAAGTCAGTGAGGTCTTTCACCAAGCTGTTTGCTTTGCCCAGCTTTGGCGGGGGCCAGCCTCCTCTGGTGCCATCCGGTTATGGGCAAGCCGATGCTGCCCATGGGGTCTTGCCGTTGGTCCATCCCTCCAGCGACCAGCAGGAAAAGATTTGCAGTGCCATCGGTTTGAGCATCAAGGTGGGCTTGTCCTTGGTGGCGGCCGTCAGTTTGGTGCGCCTGGCTGGGGCTTATCAGGAACGGCTCGATCGCAATGGCGAAATTACGGCCATCTTGGCGATTGAGCAGGCCAAGCTCAACAAGGCCGAAGATCGTTTTGACCGTCTTTTTGCCACCGGTGGTGAACAGCGCTTGATCCGGGAGCAGGATCAATGGATTGCCCCCGATCGGCTGAGGATTGTCTGGGAACACTCCAGTGGATTGCCAACTGTTGAGCCCCCAGCTGTTAAAGCCATCAAAGCCTTAGTCCATCCCTAGGTTGGTTTCCGTTCAGTCCCAGGCTCCATCGTGTCCGCCCAGCAATCGTCCGCCACGGAACCAGCCGCCATGCCGCTAGCGGATCCAGCCAGCGGCAAGCCCGGAACTGTCTTGATTACGGGCACCACTTCGGGCGTCGGTCTTAACGCCTTGAAGTCCCTCCATGATCGCGGCTGGACTGTGGTGACGGCAAATCGGGACCCGGTGCGGGCCGCAGCTGCAGCCAACTCCTTAGGCATTGATCCGGCCAAGGTTCACCATCTGCGCATGGACCTAGGCGATCTGGAGAGCGTGCGCCTGGGGGTGGGAACCCTGGTGGCTTCCCTGGGCCTGCCGCTCGATGCCCTGGTCATCAATGCCGCCGTATATAAGCCCCGGTTAAAGCAACCCGAGTGGTCGCCGCAGGGTTATGAAATCTCCATGGCCACCAACCATCTGGGCCATTTCCTGTTGATCCAGTTGCTGCTCGAGGATCTCAAACGCTCGACCCACCCCTCGCGCCGGGTGGTGATCATGGGCACCGTGACAGCCAATTCCAAGGAGTTGGGCGGCAAGATTCCAATCCCGGCCCCAGCCGACCTGGGCGATATGGCCGGTTTCAAGGCCGGTTTCAAGGCGCCAATCGCCATGGCCAGTGGCAAGGGCTTTAAGCCCGGCAAGGCCTATAAGGACAGCAAGCTCTGCAACATGATCACCACCCAGGAGCTGCACCGGCGCCTGCATGGGTCCACCGGCATTGTTTTTAGTTCCCTCTATCCGGGCTGCGTGGCCGATACCCCCCTGTTTCGCAATACGCCGCGGGCCTTTCAGACAATTTTTCCCTGGTTCCAAAAGAACATTACCGGCGGTTACGTGAGTCAAGCCCTGGCCGGTGAGCGCCTGGCCCAGGTGGTGGCCGACCCGGACTTTGCGGTTTCGGGGGTCCATTGGAGTTGGGGCAACCGCCAGAAAAAGGACGGCAAACAGTTTGGTCAGGAACTCTCCGATCAGGCCAGCAACCCGGCAACCGCAGAAACGATGTGGACCACATCGATGCAATTGGTGGGCCTCGCCTGAGACCTGGGTTGCGGCGTCCCAATCCTCTTGCCGGTTGCCAAGCTTGAACCAGCTGAACGTTGCTGGAGAAGGCCCTAGGGCAGCTGGATTGCCCATGGTCCAGTGGTGTCAATCACCAGTGGTTTGGCACCCCATGAGGGGGATTCGCCTGGGAATCCTTCGGTTTCGTTGATCGAGCAACAGGCTGAAACGGGTCATGATTCCGGCGTGGTTTCAACCCAGCTCCTCCCTACGGCATTGGCAAGGGCCAGGGCCGGTGTAAGGGTTGCATGGAATTGGGAATTGGTAGGGCTAGCTTCTAGCGAGGGCAGTTAACTTTTGAGGGGTGCTGCAGCCCCAGGATTTGAATCGATTAGAATTGTACCTTAAGTCTCCTGAATTAATTAATTACCAACGGAGCGGGAAGCATGTAATTGTATGATTGTGTTTGGCGGCTTGCTGTTGCTTTCGCTGTTGCTTGAGGGCATTGCCGAAAAGCTCAAGCTGCCTGGCATGTTGCTGGCCTTGATTCTGGTCTTGTTGTGTCCAGATTTTTTGGGTGATAGCCAACCCTTGATTAGCCTCGATCAGGCCCAGAAAATTTCTAGCGTTGGCCTTGTTGTATTTTTTTGATGGTGAGATTACAAGTCGCTGGGTTGTAATGCGCAAGGTGATCTGGTCCGGGCTGCGCATGGCTACCCTGGGCTGTTTGATCACTGCTGGCACGGTGACTGCCCTGATCTATGGGCTATCCCGTCTAAACCTCAATAGCCATCTCCAGCCAGTTTTTACTGACCTTACGGGCTCGCGCATTGTGCCTGATTTGCCTTTTTCGCTGTTTATTGGGGCGATGCTCTGCAGTACGGATGCAACGGCAGTCCTGGCATTGTTGCGTCCAATTGCCAATAAAATTTTAGGGCGAGTCATTAACTTAATAGAATGTGAGTCGGGGTTTATTGATCCAGTTTAAGTTATACTTTCCAGCCTGGCCCTGGCCAAGGGTCAGCTAGAAGATCCATTAATGGTGTTGTGAGATGTTGGGCTTGAATTCCTGGTCGGTGCCGTTGTTGGCTGGGGCGGGGCCTTGCTTGGGGCCAGGATTCTATGCTGCGAAAATTATTCCAAGCAAGGGGCTGGCGCAGAGGCCGTCAGTATTGCCCTGTTGATGCTCACCTCAGCTACGGCGTTCCATCTCGGCGGTAGTCCCCTGTTGTGTGCCTATGTGATGGGATGCGTATTGGGTAATTCCAGCAAGGTGGATGCGGACGTGATTGCTAGAGACTTTTCTGTGTTCAATCGGGCCAGCGAGTTTGTCGTTTTGATTTGCCTTGGGTTAGTGGTCTTCCCGGCCAATGTCTGGGTGGTCAAGGGCTTGGCCTTGGTGGTGTTTTTGACTACCATGATTGGCCGCCTGGCGATGACCTTTATCACCCTGCATCGCTCTTCGTTCAACGCTCCGGAGAAGCTTTTTTCCACCTTTGTGGGCCTGCGGGGTGCGGTGCCGATTGCGATCGCCCTGCATGCAGCTGCCAGTCCGGTGGCCTGGGGTGCCTTGATGCCTGCCTTCGCTTTGGCAGTTGTGTTGTATGGCTTGGTGTTTCAGGGTTATTTCTTAGCTGCGGCAGCAGACCTGCTGGCCTGGAGCCAACCTCCAGCCAATCCCGAGCTGGTGGCGGAAAGCTAAGCCCTTCCGAAGTAACCCAAATTGGTTGGTTATCTGTCCGAGAGAGGTCCTCTCTCAAGGGGCAGCCTTACGGTTGCCGTCGCCGGTCCGTGGGCCTGGGTTTGAGTCGATCGCTGGGATCGGGGCGGGGCAGGGGTTGAGGGCCAGGGGCAGGCTCCTCCAGGGGATCGAGATGAAGCAGATCCTGGAAGTCGGCGTAGAGCTGACGTTCGCCTTCGCTGGTCGGTTGCTGGGCCTTGCCCCTGGCCAGGCCCCGGTTGGATTGGAGTTGGTTGGCCTGGGGCTGGCGCCGGCCATTGCCCGGCTTTGCTGCTTGGACTTGGCGGGCTTGGGATTGGCCCGATGGGCTGGCGACAGGTGGCTTTGCCAGTTTTTCCTGTTCGCTCTGGCGCAGGCGGTCGAGCAGATGGGGCGGCACGGTGCCATCGGTGCTGACGGTCATCAGCTCCCGGAATAGGGCGTCGGGATCGGTTTCGGTTTCAACCCGGTGGCGCTGCTCACTGGCCCGTTTCGGCTCCTGGCTCGGCGGCGCCGACGCCGGCAGGGGCTTGGGCAGGGTGCGGCCCAATTCCTTAAGGCGCTCCAGGCTGCGGGGATCAAAGGCCATCTCAGCTGCAGCCCAGGCTGGTGCGGGTGGCCACACCGGTGACCGGATTGGTGCCACTGGCGACGGCGCACAGGGCCTTTAGGGCATCGGCCCGGAGGGGCACGTTGCTGAAATCGGCCCCTTCGATGCTCACACTGCGGAATTTTGTGTTGAAGGCGAAGGCATCAACAAGCACCGCATTGTTGAGGTTGGTGCCCTCAAAAATGGCGGAATCGAGGGTGGCGTCCCGTAGGTCAGCGCCTGCCATGTCGGCGTCCTGCAACTTGGCGCCAAACAGGCTGGCGCCGCGCAGGTCGGCGCCCTGGAAGTTGGCTTCGCGCAGGTTGGTGAGGTTGAAGGTCACCCCACGTAGGTCGGCTCCAGCAAAATCGGCGCCAATTAGGGACTGCTTGGCGTAGTCCATGGCGGCCAAGGCCGGTGCTCCGGCCAGGAACAGCAGCGATAGGGCCGCCAGCAAGGCCAGAACCGGGCTCCAGCTGCGGCGACTCGAGAGCCGGCTCAGGCGCTGCGACAGGGGGCGGACCATGGCGGCACCAGGACTCTCCCAAGCCTAGGCATTAGGGCCAGCGCCCCTGGCGGCTGGCGGCTTGCTGGGGCCAATCGCGGGAATCCTGGTCCCATGGGAGGGGCGATGGCACGGACAAACCAGCAGCGCCAGGGCGGCTGGGCCGAACAGCGGGCCCTGCGGCTGCTGCTCTCGCGGGGCTGGAGTTTGGTGGCGCGTAACTGGTCCTGCCGCTGGGGCGAGCTGGATCTGCTGGTGGCCAAGGGCAACCGGCTGTTGCTGGTGGAGGTCAAGGGCCGCGCCCAGACCGGTCTGGACCGGGGGGGCGTAGCGGCCCTCGATGGCCGCAAACGGCGCCGGGTCAGTCGCGCCTGGGACTGTTGGCTGGCCGACCATCCCGATTGGCAAGACTGCAGCGTTGAACTGGTTTGTGCCCTGGTGCCCTTGCCGCCGCTCAGGGGGCCGGTGCGCTGGGTGCGTTGGGGTTAGGGCCAATAGAGCCAGGCCCGATGGGGCTAGCCCCTGGCGCGGCAGCGGGGGTGGGCGCCGGGGCGGGCGGCGGCGAGCTGTAGGTCACGGTGCAGATGTAACGGGTATCGCCACCCCGCATGTCCACCTCCTGGCAGCTGTTGCCCGTGACGGTGGCCCCGCTGGGGATCTGGCTGGTGGCCCGTTGGATGGCATTGGTGCTGTCCCAGATCGATTCGGCCGTCACCGAGCCAGCCAGGGCCGGTGCCTGGCGGGCCTGCTGCTAGCACCCTTAGCCCTGCTCCCCAGAGGGGCACTAAAGCCGGCGGGTGGTGATGTTTTTGGGCTTGGGTCTGGAAGGGGCTTTGGGCCCTGGGCTGGTGCTGATCGCTGGCCATGGCGATTGGGATCACTGCCCCCTGTCTATGGCCGGACCCCAGCCGGGGCAATCTGGGAGCCAGATCGCCCCAGCTCCCCCCTGATATGACCTTCGCGGCCCACCACGCCCGCAAGCGCTTTGGCCAGCACTGGCTGATCGATGCCAGCGTGCTGGATCGCATCGTGGCCGCCGCTGAGCTCACCGGCGCCGACCGGGTCCTCGAGGTGGGAC
>Ga0310318_10095_pt1 | contig 11114 bp, 9 predicted proteins | sample LakEriER1TotalB5_FD_194719 | JGI IMG/M metagenome (GOLD analysis project Ga0310318, IMG submission 194719) | Enriched freshwater cyanobacterial communities from Lake Erie, Ontario, Canada - ER10.Total.B5 (v2) (version 2) | ecosystem: Environmental > Aquatic > Freshwater > Lake | place: Canada... | reverse complement strand
AAAAAGCCCCGCCTACGCGGGGCTCAATCAATGGCTCGGGGGAGACTTGAACTCCCGACCTTGGGGTTATGAATCCCACGCTCTAACCAGCTGAGCTACCGAGCCATGCTGATCAAGCTTAAACGATCGCTTGCCTCAGGCCAGGGCAGGTAGGGCTTCAGGCTCGTGCTGGCAGGAAGGGAAGGGGGTTAACGGCACCACGGCCTGGGGTACGGATCTCGAAATGCAGGTGGGGCCCGGTGCTGTTACCGGTGCTGCCCATCAGCGAGATCACCGAACCTTGTTGCACCAGCTCACCAACACGCACCAGGATCTTGCTGTTGTGGCCGTAACGGGAGACACTGCCATCCTCATGCTGCAATTCGACTAGGTAGCCGTAGCCCCCATCGTTCCAGCCTGAGCGCACCACCCGGCCAGTCTTGGCAGCCAGGATGGGAGTGCCGATGGTGTTGGCCACATCGATGCCCTTGTGCATGCGGCCCCAGCGCCAGCCATAGCCAGAGGAAAAAATTCCCTGGGTGGGCCAGATCCAGCCGCTTGCATTCAATGGAACAGTGTTGGTCCCGGCGCCCTCAGAACCCTGGGGCTCGCCAAAGCTGGGCAGCTCTGGCCAGCTCAAGCCACCGCTAGTGGTGGGAGCAATGCCCAGCACGCTGGCGGTGCGGTTGCTGGCTGACTGGGCCACCCGAATCTGGGAGCCCACTACAAGACGGGCTGCTTCCAAGCCGGGATTGAGCCTGGTCAGATCGGCCAGCGACACGCCGGTGCGTTGGGCGATTTGGCGCAGGGTGTCACCGAAACGCACGACGGCGGACGGCTCGAGCGGCGGCGGTGCCTGGATCGGGGGCGTGCGCCTCAGGGCGCTGGTATCGAGAGAGGACAGGTTTTTAGCTTTTCGGCTGGAGGCCGTCGGCAAGACCAGCCAGTCACCGGTGAGGAACCGGTGGTCTTCATTCACCTCATTGAGGCGGGCTAGTTGGGTTTCGTTGACGGAGAGCTGGGTGGCTAGCTCTTCAAGCTGGACATCGGAGCGAATTTTGACCCAGAGGTGGTCGGAGCTGGGGGGGAGGGAGGCCAGCTGGATTGGTTGAACCGGGCTGGGAAGGGAATCAAGGTTGAAGGAAGCCCTGTTGTCAGCCAGTCCGGGACCAGCGATCGTGCCAGCCACCGCAAGCAAGCTGGTGACTCCGAGGCTGGTTCCGGTCCATAAGCAAGGCTTCATGCAAAAAAATCCATTGGACAAGACCCAGACGTGAAGCCGCCAGTACTGGGCCGCGCAGAGATTAACGGGTGGAACCTGTTACCGCAAGTCACAATGGCCACAGTTTTAGTCGGACCCTGGAAAAATCGGCCCGTAGGGAACCCAATCCCAGGCCTAAGACTCCAGTTGCCGCAAGGCTTCGAAGAGAACCACCCCCACGGCAACGGAGAGGTTGAGGCTGCGCACGCCGCCGCCGCGCTCGATCGAGCCCGCCATCGGGATCGCCAGGCATTGGCTGCAGGCCTGAAGCACCTCCTGGGGCAGCCCGTCGGTTTCACGACCGAAGAGCAGCCAGTCTTTGGTAGCAAACCGTTCCTGGGAGTAGGGACGAGCGCCTTGGCGGCTCAGGGCGAGCAGACGCCCCCCCCGCTCCAGCCGGTGCTGGCTGAAGGCGGCGAAATCGGCGTGGCGATGGAGCTTGACCCAGGGCCAGTAATCCAGGCCAGCGCGGCGCAGCTGCCGGTCGTTGATTTCGAAGCCCAAAGGCTCGATCAGGTGCAGCTCGCTGTTGGTGGCGGCGCAGGTGCGGGCCACGTTGCCGGTATTGGGGGGGATCTGGGGCTGAAACAGCACAACCTGGGGCATGGGAGGGATCGGACGCTGGGATCAGGCGGGGGGCACGGGCTCGCCCAGGGCCATCAGGTTGAGCGCCCGCCCCTGCACCACCAACCAGGCCGCTGCAGCCTGCTGCATCAGCCGTTGCTGCAGGCTGCCAATTCGATCGCGGAACAGGCCCCCAATGGCCGTTGGCGGCACCACCCCCCAACCAACCTCCTCACACACCAACACCACTGGGGAGCCCTGCTGGTGGAGGGCCCGCAGCAACCGCTCCTGGCGCTGGAACCAGGCGGATTCATCGAGGTCTAAATGGTGGGCTAGCCAGGTGCCAAGCGAATCAATGAGCAGGAGTTTTGAGGGATTCACCGCCCTTGGGGCACCAGGATCCCTAGCGATAGACAGCCCCATCGCTTGTTCAAATCCATCCGAATCCGACGAGGCACGGTCGTCTAACTCCAGACCTAGGTGCTCTAGCGCTGCTTCGAGCTCACCGCCAACCTCCAGGGTTGTCCAGTGGGGTGGACGCCGTTGACGATGCAGAAGCACTCGCTGCTGCCAGGGCCGATCACCAGGACGATCGGCACCGGTCGCCAGATAGGTCACCGGTAAACCACTGCGATCGGCAAGATGCTCGGCCCAGCGACTCTTGCCACTGCGGCTGGGCCCGCTGACGAGAATCAGCCCTCCTCGGTTAGGCCCGATGGCGGATTGGCTTTTGACGCCATCCCGCACGCCCCAATCAGCTACCCCCATTCATGCTGTGCAGGGTTGCCACCGACGAGGGCGATACCCGGTTGAGATAGCGGAAGATCCAATATTTCAAGATTGTGGCCAGCACCACTGGGAAGGTGGCGATGAACAACATGATGAAGCTTTCATGGTGGGCGATGCCAAAATGAGCTTCGACACCCTCCAGCAGCACGGTCCAACCTTCGGGGCTGTGGAAACCTACGAAAATATCGGTAAATAGAATAATCGTAAAAGCCTTGGCACTATCGCTCAACCCATAAAGAACTTCATCGAGAAAGCCCTTTAGTACCTGGATGTCACGTTTTCCAAAAAAGCAAACAAGCACAAAGCTACAGAAGCCAAGGGCATCTGAAATAATGTTCTTGATGGCGTCATTACTTTCTCGATCAGCATCTTTTCTGAGCTCTTCAGCCTTTTCAGCCAAGGCTGCCTGCATTTGATCGCGGCTGGGGGGTGTTGCGCCGGCCAGGAGGGCTTCAAACTCAACTTCGGATTGATAAAAGCGTAATTTTCTGATCGCTTCCTGCTGCAGATGCGGCTGGGGATAACTCAGAATCGGCATATCCTTGGAATATAAATCCACAAGCGGCGAAACCACTAGATTGCGGCTCATCTGCTGGATCAGCAGCGGCACCAGGATCAAGAGCAATAGAATGCGCAGGGAAACTAGAGTAGAATCACGGCGGCGACGGAAGCCAGCCACGATTGTGGCCTCCGCCTCCGGATCAAGTTGGCGCCTTACGCCATCGAACACGTTTAAGAAGCTACTGGGCAGCACATTCGGCGAGCGGCTCATGCTGGGTAGGGGGCTGGTCCGGCCGTAGCGGGCTACAACGCTTTCAATCAGTTGCAACTGGCGATGTTCCTGGCCATCAAGCTGGCCGCGTTTCTGTTCCAGCTCTTCTAGGGAGGAGCGGCAGAGCTTCAAGGCCGACTTGAAACTGCGCAACATCTGGGCCTGGATCTGGCGCGGAATACCGAGCTCCAGCTCGGGCCGCACCGGCCGATCGTTGTAGTACTCCAGTTCGAAACCCTGGATCAGCAAGGCCGCTTCATAGGCCCGCTCAAGATCGCTGGTCAGGTCCGAGGCCTGGGCCCGTTCAAAGGCCGTCATCCAGTCAGTCAGCGCCATAGTCGCGTTAACGGGAGAAGACCCACCAGGTGATCATGGGCACCAGTGTGCCAAGGGTGAGTAAAACAACCACCCATGTCAGGGCATTACTGGATTGGGTTTCATCCCGGCTGGGCACGTTCGACTCCAGCGCTAGTCGTTCGATCAGTTGGGGCGGGCCCGGATCTTGGCCATCCCTCAGCACCGACGCCAGCCGATCAATGCCATCGATCGAGGCTTGGCGATAGCGGGCTCCTTCACGCAGGGGCAAGCCCATGGTGCTCGTGCCCGTGCTGGAGAGCAGGCTGGCGGGCAACTGGTCCAGCAGATCGTTTGAGACCACCACCGCTGCGGTGTTGTTCTGGGCCTCGATCAGTAGGACAAGCTGGCCATCCTCGATGGCGTTGCCGTCGCCTTGCCAGCGTTCCAGGAGCTGGTGGCCTAAGTCGGCGAGATCCAGGCCGTAGTCCAGGCGGCGCAGGGTCACGAGCCTGGCCTGGATGTGGTCTTCCTCAAGGGCAGCTAGCCGATGGTCGAGGTCGGTGATCGCGGCGCGGCTGAGCAGGTCGGCCGTGTCGATAACCCGGACCATCGGCGGCTTGGCGGGAAACTCCTGGACACCCATGGCGAGGGCCCCCTGGGCGGGCATGAGGCAGGCCAGGGTGAGCAGCAGGGCCCAGAACAGCCTGGGAAGGGAAAGCAGGGGGGCCAAGGCGGATGGCAGTTGCATGGCCCCCAGTTTGACCTCAGTCGGCCCGTCTGTGACAACCTTGGCCCAATCCCTGCACTGGAGCAATGGGACGGCCTGCGCTGGCCTGCCTGGGCGTCGGTCTTCTCGCCCTGCTGCTTAGCCTGATTAACCAGTTCAGCGCGGCGGAGCTGACCCCGCCCCTGGTGCGGGCCTCCGTGCTCGCCAGCCTGCTGGCGGTTGGATTCCTGTTGGTTGCCACCCTTTGGACCCGGGCCGTGCCCAGGGCGCCCGAGCGCGTGGAACTGGAGGGTCCCCAGGGATTGGAGCTCGATGACTCCCTGCCCGAGGCCCTCAAGCTGGAACTGGCCTGGGGCAGCCAGTTGTTGTTGACCGCCACGCCAGGAGCGACCGTGCTGGTGCTCTGGCAACAGCGCACCCTGTTACGTCGGGGCCTGCTCGGCAGCGGCAGCGTCCTGGTCGGTCCGATTGGCCAACGGGCCCTGGCCACCGGCAAGGCCATTTCCCTGGTGAATCTGGCCCTCTATCCAGGCCGGGATGAATTTGCCGCCTTACCTGCGGGTCTTCCCGCCTTGGTGGTTCAACCGATCGGCGACGAGGGTCTGCTGCTCCTAGGCGGCTGGTCGCCCCGCTGTTTCAGCCGCAGTGATGAACTCTGGCTGGAGGGCTGGGCCCGCAAGCTCAGAACATCACTGGAGGCGCTACCGGACGAGGGCGGCTCGCTTTAGACGCACCCGGCGGTTTCGACCCAGGGGGTGGCAGGTTCAGCTGGGATTGCACCCGCGTCCCCGGCGAGCTGAATAGGGCCAAGCCATTGCTGCCAATCTGGCCCTGGAGCTGCTCGGCCCGGGTGATCTGCTGATTGGCTTGGCGTCGCACAACCACCTTTCCCATCGCCCTGATCTGGCCATTGGGCCAATGCCAGAGGCACTGGTTGGCTTGTAATTGCTCCCCGGGCTGGACCAATTGACAGGCCTGGGGAATGGCCACCGTTTCGTTGGCTAGGTCGATCGAGAGGCGATCGCCCCGCACCTGCAGGCGATCAATGCGGGCTTTGAAGGGCTCGTCGCTGCTGAGGCGGCGGGCGGCCAGGTCCCAGACCGTGCCCTGGGCCTCCAGCACGGCCTTACGGCTGGCATCAATGACCTGAACCGGGGCCTCCAGGACCAGCCTCTGTTGGCGCAAGTTGCCACCTAGGGCCCGGGCCCGCAGGGTCTGGCCTGATCCCTGGTTCTGGCGGTGGGTTCCCTGCACCGGCCCAGTGGCCACCAGCACGCCGGTTCTGGGGTGCCAGGTGGCTGATGTCGTCTTCAAGACCAGATCAGCGGGCCCCAGGCCATCGAAATTGGATCGCCCCTTGGCGGCAGAGGTCCATTGACGTAACTCGGGGTTGCCCCTGAGTTCGAGCCGGTCCTGCAGAACATAAAAACGGGCGCTCTCGGCACTGAGCCGGGAGCGCTGATCCCTAGCCCAAGGGCGTCGGTCAATTTCCATCAGATCCTGGCGGGGAATCCAGCGCAACTGGTCGGCATGGATCTCCACGGGATCGGGTCCCAGCAGGGTGACGACCACGGCCCCTTCCAGCTGGATCACCTCGCCGTTGTTGAGCACCGTGCCGCCGTTAGCGCGAATGTCGTACTGGGGCTGGCCGTTGCGATAAATCAGGCCCCTCGGTTGGCGGGCCTTGGCCAACCGTTTGGCAATGTCGTAGCGGGCCTCCGGGCTTGTCAGCGACCAGGCGGGACGGCCCTGGGGATCCTGTTGGCGCAGATCGAGGGAACGGAACAGAAAGGGTTCCGTGGTTTCCTGCTTCGGCGTGATGCTTTCGCAACCAGCCAGTAGGCCCAGGCACCCAGGCAAGAGCAGGACACGCGCCAGATTCCGGAGACGTTGCCGGGTCATAGGGGTCCATCCAGCTCAAGCCGCGCCATCACCGGGGCCGGTTCGGGCAAAAGGGAGCCCACGGCCAGCTGGCCCCACTGCAGTTGTTGCAGCCAGGGGGTGCCGTTGGTTTGGTTAGGGCCGGAGTTCAGGGGGGCCTGGGCCAATTGCTCCAGCATCCGCGCCGAGAGGTCGGGCACCAGGGGCCCCAGCAACAGGGCCACCAGCCGGGCCGCCTCCAGCACGGCATAGAGGTCAGCAGCCACCTGGTCTTGGTGGCCCTCCTTCTTCATCAAACTCCAGGGGGCCTGAACATTGAGAAAACCGTTGGCGGCAATGGCTAATTGCAGGCTGGCTTCGGCTGCGCCCCGAAAATCCAGCGTTTCCAGGCTGGGGATCACCAGGCCAATGGCAGCGTTGGCCGCCTGAGCCAGGGGGTGGTCGGCGTTTTGGGCGGCGCCGGCAGGGGGCACGGTGCCCTCGAACCAGCGGCGGGCCATGGCACTGGTGCGGTTGAGCATGTTGCCAACCGTGTTAGCCAGGTCGTTATTGACGAGATCGACAAAGCGTTGCTGCTGGAAATCGCCGTCATCGCCAAAGGGGATGTCGCGCAGCAAATACCAGCGCACCGCATCGGCGCCGCAGCGCTCCAGCAGGGCCTCGGGATCGAGCACGTTGCCGATCGATTTACCCATCTTTTGGCCTTCGCGGGTGAGGAAGCCATGGCCAAAGACCTGCTTGGGCAGCTCCAGTCCGGCCGAGAGCAACATCGCCGGCCAGTAGACGGCATGGAAGCGCAGGATGTCCTTGCCGATTACATGGACCTGGGCCGGCCAGCCCCGTTGGCTGAGCTCTCCGAGACCGGCTTCGCTGGTCTCCCCATCCCCTTGACCCTCGAGTAGGGCCGTTAGGTAGCCGAGCAGGGCATCGAACCACACATAAAAGGTATGACCGTCATGGCCCGGCACCGGGATGCCCCAGGGCAGGTTGACCCGGGAAATTGAAAAATCGCGCAAGCCCTGGGCCACGAAGTTCTGCACCTCGCGCCGGCGGCTGGCTGGCTGGATGAACTCCGGTTGGGCGATCAGGGCCTCGATCTGCTCCTGGTAGCGGGAAAGCCTGAAAAAAAGATTGACCTCATCGCGCCATTCCAGGGACCGCTGATGCACCAAGCACTGGGGATCGAGGGCGCCGGCCGGATCATCCTTGAATTCCTCACAAGCGACGCAGTACCAGCCCTGCTGGCGCCCCTCCACCACATCACCATTGGCCTCAACCCGGCCAAAAAACTCGTGAACAATGCGGCGGTGGCGGGGATCGCTGGTGCGGATGAAACGGTCATTGCTGATCTGCCACTGCTGCCAAAGCTGGTGGTATTGGGCGCTAATTCGATCGCAATGGGCCTGGGGACTTAGGCCGGCAGCTTCGGCCGTGCGTTGAATTTTCTGACCATGTTCATCGCAGCCAGTGATCAATACAACCTCCTCACCCTTGAGACGCTGGAACCGGGCCAGGGCATCGCACGCCAGGGTGGTGTAAGCACTACCGAGGTGCGGTTTGTCGTTGACGTAGTAGAGCGGTGTTGTGAGGGTGTAGGTCATCGGCTGGAAACTGGATCGGCGGTGCGGACGGGCCCGCTGCGCCGCCCAGGCGGCCCCCGCCGAGGCCGGATCCTAACCAGCGTCTGACCAGGCCCTTCCGGCCTGGAGTGTGCCCGCCTTGGCGGAGCCGCGCGGCTGCCTCCTGCTAAATCCAAGGCCAGTCCTGTCCCGTTACGCCCGCTGCTGCCCATGGTTCTGATCCAGGAACACGCCGCCGTTGTGGTTTGGGGCGGGGGCACGGGCGGGGTGGCGGCTGCCCTGCAATCGGCCCGCTCCGGTGCCCCCACCCTGTTGCTCACCCCCGGGCCCTGGCTGGGGGGGATGGTGAGTGCCGCCGGGGTCTGCGCCCCCGATGGCAACGAATTGAGCTGCTGGCAAACCGGCCTCTGGGGTGCCTTCCTGCGGGACTTGCAACGCCAGGAACCGGAGGGCCTCGACCACAACTGGGTGAGTTGCTTCGGCTACCGGCCCGCTACGGCGGAGGCGATCCTGCGCCGTTGGGTGGGGGCGGAGCCCTTACTGCGCTGGTGGCCGGAGGTGCGCCTACTGGGGGCTAAACGGCTCGGCAACAGGGTTGGGGCCCTGGAGATCGAACGGGAGGGAGAAGCCATCCACCTCGCCCTCGACCTGCTGATCGATGGCAGTGATCTCGGTGACCTATTCCCCCTGGTGGGGGCCCCTTACCGGCTCGGCTGGGAGCCCCAGGAGACCTGGGGGGAACCCAGCGCCCCCAGCCTCCAGGCCCAGGTGGGTCAGTCCTTTTTCCACCAACAGGTGGTGCAATCCCCCACCTGGGTGGTGATGGGCCAGCTGGGCCCGGGGACCTGCCCCCCAGGGTCGAGCCTGCCAGCGCCCTTCACCGCCGCCAGCGAGGCCTTCGGCCTGGAGCGCACCCTCAGCTACGGCCGCCTGCCCGGTGGCTTGGTCATGCTGAATTGGCCCCTACAGGGCAATGATTGGCACCAGGGTCTGGCGGCCGCCTTCCAGCCAGGCTCCCCCGATTACGGCGAGCTGATGGCGGCAATGCGTGCCCATAGCGAGGCCTTTCTGGAGGGGTTAATCAGTGCCACAGACGGCTGGTTGCAACCCGGCCAGGCCTTCCCCATGGCCGGGGACCGGATGGCAAGCCCTCGCCTCCAGGGTCCCGGATCCCTGGCCCTGATGCCCTACTGGCGCGAGGGCCGCCGTTTGGTCGGGCTTGAGGTGGTAACCGAGCAGCAGCTGCTTCCCTGCGCTCCAGGGGAGGCGATCGCGCCCCTGCCCCTCGACGGCCAGGGCGCCATCCGTTCCATCGCCGTGGGCAACTATCCCAACGATCACCACTATCCGGGGGCGGACTGGCCCCTGGCTGCCAAGAGTTGCCGCTGGGGAGGCCGTTGGACCGGTACCCCCTTTTGCATCCCCTATGGGGCCCTGGTCAGCTCCGGCATCGACAACCTGCTGGCAGCAGATAAATGCTTCAGCAGCAGCCACATGGCCAATGGCGCCACCCGGCTCCAACCCCTCATCTTCAACATCGGCCAGGCGGCGGGTCTGGCAGCGGCCCTCTGCTGGAAAAACAAGATTCCGCCGGCCGCATTGCCTGTGCGTCAACTTCAAGAGGCCCTGCTCAGCGACCCCCTGGCACCGGCGGGCCCCATACCCCTCTGGGATACCCCTTGGCACCACCCCCGCTGGGCTGAGCGCCAACGCCGCGTGCTGGATGATCCCTCCCTGCTAGGCAGCAACGGTCGCTTTGGCGGGGGCACGGCGCCTAGGCCCCAAAGTGGCAGCTCGGAACCGCTGGAATCCCTCTGGCAGGGCTGGATTAGCCCCGATGGTTCTGGGGGCTACAGCTTCAGCAATGGCGCGGGCCGCTGGCCCCTGATCACCCTGGAGCCTGCCTTGCACCACTGGTTGGCTGACTTAGGGCAGCCCCAGGAGGTCGAGCTGATTGGTTGTCTCAACCCCTGGGGGCCCTGGCTGCGGGTGTCTCGCCTGGCCCGTTAAGCCTGCCTCGTTGAGCCTGCCCCGGTGAAGCGTGGCCGGTTCAACCAGGCCTGGCTGTCTTTAGCCGGGGCCGAGGCCCCGGGGGCCTGTCCCCCTCTGGCCCACAAGCCGCAGCAGATCCGCAAAAGAGTCCACCTCCTTTACCCTCACCACCAGTGCTTCACCCGGTTCACAGGTCTCGCGCACAACCACCGGCAGGTCCATGGCCAGGGCGTCAAGCCGCACCAGGGCCAAGCCGTCCTGGGGCTTCAGCCACCGCAAGAAAAGCCCCTCGAAGCTCTCCTGCTGGTGGGCTTCAAACCACACCTGCTGCCAGTGACGTTGGTCATCGCGACTGATCTGGATGCCTTGGCGCAGGGAGTGATCCAGTTGCTCCAATAGTTCACTGAGCGCTTCGGCGGCCATCACGGGCTCGCCAACGGCCCGGGCCGCGAGTTGGCGTTGGGCAATGAGGTCGCCGTAGCGGCGGATCGGGGAGGTGATCTGCACGTAGGCCGCCAGGCCCAGGCTGAAGTGGGAGGCCGGCTGGGCCGTGGTCAAGCCGCGACTGAGACCCTTGCGCAGGGCCGCATGGCGCACGGGTCCGGGTGGTAAGGCGAGCAGTTCCGCTTCCGGCGGCAGCGTGCACTCCGGCTGGCTGCGGTAGGGCAGGGCCAGGCCGGTCTCGGCGCCAAGCGTCCCCACCACGGCCCCGGCCAGGATCATGGCCTCGGCCACCAGCAGTCGCGACAGTGAAGGCTCCACCACCTCAAGTTCCGGCCTGCCGTTCTGCTGGCGGATACGGCCCTCGCTTTGATCCATCTGCAGGGAGCCCTGGGCTTGGCGCCATTGGCGACGGCGCTGCAAGAGGCCATCGAGCACGGCAAGCTCCTGATCGGGAGGCGGCGCCAACTCGATCAGTTCGTCGGCATCCTCATAGGTGAGCCGGTAAAGGGGTCGGATCCAGGAGCGATGGAGCTCGTGGCTCACCACAGCCCCCTCGCCATCGAGCTGTACTGCCAGGCTCCAGGCGGCGCATCGTTGGCCTTGGCAGAGGCTGAAGGGCCCCATCGAGAGGTCGGGCGGGAACATCGGCACACTGCCGCCGGCCAGGTAAAGGCTGCTGGCCCGCCGGAAGGCCTCCTGATCCAGGGGGCTACCGGCGGCCACGAGCCGGCCCGGATCGGCCACATGGATCCAGATGCGCCAACCCGAGTCAGCGTTGGGCTCGAGCGAGAGAGCGTCGTCGATTTCGCGGGTGTCGGCGTCGTCGAT
>Ga0310318_10094_pt1 | contig 11161 bp, 7 predicted proteins | sample LakEriER1TotalB5_FD_194719 | JGI IMG/M metagenome (GOLD analysis project Ga0310318, IMG submission 194719) | Enriched freshwater cyanobacterial communities from Lake Erie, Ontario, Canada - ER10.Total.B5 (v2) (version 2) | ecosystem: Environmental > Aquatic > Freshwater > Lake | place: Canada... | reverse complement strand
CACTCAATTCCAACGGAACTAAGCACCGCTTTGGCTTTTAACAGATTGCGGCTAATCGAGCTTTGATTAAAGTTAAGAATCCTGGCAGCCTCGTATTGAGAACCCGTCCAGGCACAAAGATCAAGAACTGCAAGTTGTTCAATCTCGATCATTGTTGAGGATAATCACTGCTAACTAACAAATATTATTCAACTTTAACTCAGGTCTAGCGATTGTCAACTATATATTCAAACCACTCCCGGCCCTACCAACACCAGCCTCAAACCGCCACCATCTCAGGCGGATGCTGCTTCAACACCTGCTTGAGATACCTCCCCGTATGGCTGGTGGAATGCTCCGCCACTTCCTCAGGCGTGCCCGCCACCACAATCTCGCCGCCCTTATCGCCCCCTTCTGGTCCCAGGTCGATCACCCAGTCGCCGCAGCGGATCACATCGAGGTTGTGCTCGATTACAGCTAACCGACCTCTGGGCCTGGAGTTTGGGGAGAAGAAAATCTCAGAAATCAGATTGAAAGTCAACACCAGCCACTACCTTGCACCATCAATACCAGCTTCAAGCAGCGACGCGCTAAGGTAAATTCTGCTACAGCTCCTACTTCAAAACATGACCATGTAACTCACAGAATAGTCAGAATACTGATTAGGGGTTCACACCACCAAAGTATGAACATTCTCAAGGTAAGCCAACACTTGATTTTCTAGGGCCAGTTTCTAAAGCGCTAGTGGCAGCGATAATTGAAGCCCCAAACTCTTCTGCAGCAGCTCTATTATAGAAACGAATAATAGCTGTTTTGCGTCTAGTACTCTCGGAAACATATTTAATCCTAAAGTCAACGACCGCAGAGAAAGGAGAGATCCGCGACTTATCCCAAACGTATCCCAAACTGTGCCCACCAAGCAACTTGCAATTAACATCAGCATCACATATATCGATTTGTATGATTGTATTTCTGTTGACGTCTAAATAGTCTCTTGGTAGATTCGCAGTGATTCTTAGACCTTGGTACACGAAAATCTCGCATGGACTAAAATTACTATAAGCACTGCATAGGCCCTTGTGTCTAGATGGTTGCAACTCACTCGCACTACCGGGAGATTTTAAACATAGAATAGTAAGAGCAAGGCCTACACAAAGGGAGCTTGTTGGAAAGCGGCTCATGATTCTCCTGATCCGATGTGGTGTTATGATTCTATCACTTGAACACCTAGAATGAAACCAGCTCTTTCAATCATCCTCCTTAGCGGCCTTCTTGCCACTACTAGTACATCAGCCTTCGCTTTGAACAATCCGCCAAATACAACATCTCAAACCAGAGAACTATTATTGAGTCAAGCGCAAAGTCTTAGCGGTGCAATCATCGTAATGCCAGTGGTAGACAAATCTGGACACACAGGTATGCAGGGAAATGCATTCTCAGAGTTTACAACTGAAGTTCTAAATCAAGCAGTGCGCAATACGGGCGTCAAAACACTGGCCTGGTTCAAAGTAAGCAAAGCACTAGAAGAAGAAGTATACGGTATAAGCGATCAGAAAAACAAATCTGCATCTCCATTTAAAATGGTACTCTCGCCAGGCCTAAAACAAGATCTTACGAGCGATCTTTACATCACGGAAATGATCCAAGCGGCGAAGCGCCTAAAAGCCAAGTATATTGTTCGCCCTGTAATCCTAAAACTATTCACATCCTCCAAAATTGAAACAGAGGCACCAACTTGCCTTCCAATATTTGGCTGCGTTAATAAAGGCAAAAGCGATTTATTTGTTTTTGGGGAAGCCGACATTAAGATCGATATAATCAGTACATCTCAAGAAGACATTGTTGCTAGTAGGACTTTTAGTGGCAGATCCGTCGATGTTACCAAGGACAGAGCTAACAGAATTGACGCTGTGGTTGGTTCACAGTATTTTAAAAGTGAGTCTGACATTTGCGCGACCAGGGATAAGGACATCTGCAATGAAGGCAAACTAAAACTCGCCCTCTATGACACAGTTGACAAGGTTGTTGATTTCATTGGCAACAAGGTAAACTAGTCATGTCAGCTGCCAGTGGGCGCCTGAGCCTGTGGAAGAATATCAATCAACAAGGACTTAAGCCCAGGAACATATTTAATATCATCAAAATCAATGATTAGTTTTTCTGGGCTCCCCAAATCCTTGTCTCTGTAAAAAATAGTAAATACATGAATATGCTCGACACTTGTGGAGAAAATTCCTTTCATTTTCCTAAGACTTGCATTTTCATAACTCCATCTATATATAGATGAGTAAGGAATCCTAACATTAGATCCGGATTTTATTAAGCGCGCTGACATAAACTTTGAGAAAAATTTTAAGTTACAGAGATCCTTATCAGCGAAGTCGACTTGACATTGCACGTCATTAAACTCTTCCGCAGCATAGGTTTTGGCATCAGGGAAGCCTGCGACAATAGCGCAAACCAATCCAAAGATGCCAAGGGCTTTGACCAGAGGCATAGCGAGCTGTGACGGCATGGTGTCTGATGTACGTAGGCCTAGCAACTAAAAGAGAGGTTTCTCTTAATCTGGTATTATACACCATTAAGCTCGCTTACTGAATGAAGAACTTGCTTACTGTTCCCCTTTATACTTTACTCTTTTTCGGCAGCTATATCGATAAGGCAGCCACAGCATCTGATCAAACGTTCGATGCTATTTGTCTACCACAAATTCAGAAATGCAAAGTAGCACTTTCTTCTGATCAGATCCGCATCGATGATAAATTAGTAATTCCTACAAAAAAGATTACTACTTGGGACAAAAACGGCAAAGGCACGAAGCCTGATGGAGCAATGGCTGCCGCATCCCTGTTAATAATGCCGATAATGCCTATCGCTATCTTTGGCCTATTTAAATCCAAACATGAATATATTTTTAATATCGGCTATATTGATGAAAATGGGCAACAAGCACAAGCTTCTATTTTATTCAGAAACAAAAAACCACAGGATAGATTTTCAGCATATCTTGGAGAGATAACGGGATTGTCACAAGGCGGAAACAGTACGAAACCACTCGAACTTATTGCGCAAAGAGAGGCCGTTAAAGTCTCTAATAATATAGCAATGGCGCTTTTGACCTCGTCACTATATTTGTACTCCTCCAAGTGCGAGGCACCTGACCCTAATGAATGCATAGCGTTTGAAAGAAGATTCCCTCTTCTATTGACGCCAACAGATTAACAACTTATTTACAGTACGATTTCATTGACGTAATATATTCACCTATTACCTCACCTCGGTAAGCCAAACCCTTTTGAAATTCTACTTGAGCAGTTGATATTATCTCATCCCATTTGCTGGAGTTGGTAGTTCCAGTCTTTGCTATGGAGTCATCCTTGGATGCTTTTAAAGATTGAATATTCTTGCTTGACGCGCTGATGAAAACTGGCATTGATCTAACTGTTTGCAGTGTTCCAAAAGCATAAACAGCACAGGCAGAATTGCCAGAATTTGAACCAATTGTCCCTTTTAACAATAGAATTACTTTATTAAAAGAAGATTCGTCTGAGTTGTTTGCGAAATATGCTCGAAGGCTCTGTTCAAGGATTGCAAGCTTAGTCTCGCTTAGAGAAGCGTTTGGAATGAGGATTACGGCGAAGATGGCGCCAACAGCGATTAGCGCTCTCTTTCTTAAATTTGGTCTTAGGATTCCCATTGTGATGAAGTTGATTTTTATCATTATACCATTGATGACCTGATCACTCACTGCAACAAAAAAATGACGCCTCACAGGGCCACATTAATCTCACTGCCGCCTTGGTCAAGCTTGTTAATGCTCAATTTTAGCTAGAACTCAAGGCTTAAACTTCTGAAAAAGCTTCGACAGATGTAAAGAGGATGCTTCTGGACCCCTTATAGACCTATCCACGTCCAAGCAGCCACCACCCAAGCCACTCCCAGCCCTTCCCCTACCTCACCAACACCAGCCTCAAACTGCCAAGACCTCTGGCGGATGCTGCTTCAACACCTGCTTGAGATACCTGCCCGTATGGCTGGTGGAATGCTCCGCTACCTCCTCAGGTGTGCCCGCCACAACAATCTCGCCGCCCTTATCGCCGCCTTCGGGGCCCAGGTCGATCACCCAGTCGCCGCAGCGGATCACATCGAGGTTGTGCTCGATCACCAGGATCGAATTGCCCTTATCGACCAGGCGCTGCATCACATCCATCAATTTGTGGACGTCGTAGAAACTTAAGCCCGTGGTGGGTTCATCGATGAGATAGAGGGTCTTGCCGGTGGCCCGTTTTGAGAGTTCGGTGGCCAGCTTCACCCGTTGGGCTTCACCGCCAGAGAGGGTGGGCGCGGGTTGGCCGAGTTTGACGTAGCCCAGGCCCACATCCACCAGGGTTCGCAAGCGATCGGCGGCCTGGGGAATGGCGGAGAACACCTCAGCGGCCTGCTCCACGGTCATCTCCAGCACTTCGGCAATGTTGTGGCCGCGATAGGTCACCTGCAGGGTTTCACGGTTGTAGCGAGCACCCTTACACACGTCGCATTGCACATACACATCGGGCAGGAAATTCATCTCGATCACGTTCACCCCCTGGCCGCTGCAGGCCTCACACCTACCGCCCTTCACATTGAAACTGAACTGGCCCACCTGGTAGCCGCGGGCCTTGGCCTCCACCGTGGCCGCAAACACCTGGCGAATCGGATCGAAGGCTCCCGTGTAGGTGGCCGGGTTGGAGCGGGGCGTGCGGCCAATCGGTGATTGGTCAATCACGATCACCTTGTCGATCGCCTTGATGCCCTTGAGTTCATCCAGGCCCGCCGGGAACGGCACCTTCATGCCTAATTTATGCTCTAGGGCCGGATGCAGCAGCTCATTCACCAGGGTGCTCTTGCCACTGCCGCTCACGCCGGTCACGCAAACCAACCGTCCCAGCGGAATCTCAATATCGAAGCCATTGAGATTGTTGCGCTTGCAATTCACCAGGCTGATGCGGCGACTGCCCGTGCTGCGGCGCTCAGCCGGGGTAGGAATCGCCAAACGACCACTCAAGTAGGCGCCCGTTAACGACTCCTCAGAAGTGAGCAAATTCTCCAGGGATCCCTGGGCCACGATGTGGCCACCGTGGACGCCGGCGCCGGGACCGATGTCCACCACATAATCGGCGGCCCGGATCGTGTCTTCATCGTGCTCAACCACGATCAAGGTGTTGCCAAGATCCCGCAGCTTGAACAGGGTGGCGAGCAGCCGATCGTTATCGCGCTGGTGCAGGCCGATGCTGGGTTCATCGAGCACATACAACACACCCGTAAGGCCAGCACCGATCTGGGTGGCTAGGCGAATCCGTTGGGCTTCGCCACCAGAGAGGGTCATGGCTGGGCGATCCAGGCTCAGGTAATCCAGGCCCACATCAAGCAGAAACTTCAGCCGCATGCGCACTTCGCGCAACACCAAATCACCGATCTGGATCTGGCGAGGCGTGATCAGGGGATCGGACCCCTCACTAGCTCCCACGCCCATCAAAGCCTCGATCCGCAGCAAGCTTTCGCCCACACTCACGGCCGTGAGTTCATGGATCCCATAGGGACCCACCTTCACGGCCAAGGCCTCAGGGCGCAGCCGCAAACCCTTACAGGTGGCGCAGGGCACCATCTCCAGGAACTTCTCTAGTTTCTGGCGCACTGCCTCACCGCTAGCATCGCGCAGCTGCCGCTCCAGGATCGGCAAGATGCCCTCAAAGGGACGCATATAGGCCTGGCTCTTGCGGTAGCGACTATCGGCCTGAATCGCAATGTCTTCGCTACTGCCATTCAGCAACACCTCCCGCTGAATATCAGTTAATTGGTTCCAAGGTAGTTTAATTTCGAAGCCAAACGCTTCGCCCACACTATAAATCATCGAGAAATAATAGGAGTTATCCTTATCACTCCAAGGGGCGATTGCCGCATACACGGGCAACGATGGATCCGGCACCACCCGCTCCGGCGTGAACTTGCGCAGGTGGCCGATGCCATGGCAATCGGGGCAGGCCCCATAGGGGCTGTTGAAGGAGAACAGCCTGGGCGAGAGCTCCTCCATCACGGCGCCATGGGCCGGACAGGCGAAGTTTTCCGAATAGAGCCTTTCGCGCTCCACACCCTCGGGCAAGGGTTGGTCCGCCTTGGGCACTACCTCCACCAAGGCCAAGCCATCGCCCCGTTTCAGGGCCGTGCGTAGGGAATCGGTGAGCCGTTCGAGAATGCCTTCACGGGCCACCAGCCGGTCCACCACCACCTCAATGTGGTGGGCGTGGTTCTTATCAAGTTCGATGTTATCGGCAAGTTCGCGCACCTCCCCATTGATGCGCACTCGAGCAAACCCTTCAGCCACCAGACCGCCCAGTAATTTCACATGGGTGCCCTTCTTGCCGCGCACCACCGGCGCCAGCAATTGGTAGCGGGTGCCCTCGGGCAAGGCGTTGATCTGATCCACCATCTCATCGATGGTTTGGGGGCGGATCGAGCGGTCACATTGGGGGCAATGGGGTTCACCGGCTCGGCCATAAAGAAGCCGCAGGTAGTCCTGAATCTCCGTCACCGTGCCGACGGTGGAGCGGGGGTTATGGCTGGTGGATTTCTGATCAATCGAAATGGCTGGTGAGAGCCCCTCAATCGCATCCACATCGGGCTTATCCACCTGGCCAAGGAACTGGCGCGCGTAGGCCGAGAGGCTCTCGACGTAGCGGCGCTGGCCCTCGGCAAAGATCGTGTCGAAGGCGAGGGAGCTTTTGCCGCTACCGCTAACGCCGGTGAACACCACCAGGCGATTGCGCGGAATCGTCAGGTCAACATTTTTGAGGTTGTGCTGGCGGGCGCCGCGCACCCGAATCACATCCTCGAGGCTGCCACCATTGAGCTGGCGGCTGGCGCTCAGCTGGGCCGCCTTCTCATTGATGGTGCTGGCTGGCGCGGCGAAGCTCGTGGCAGGCCGATCAGAACTGGCGCTCACGCGAGCCATCCACGGGATCCGATAAGGGTCGATTCTAGGTGGGGCGGTGGGCCAGGTTGGGTTAAATCGGTCCTGGGAGCCAGTCGCTATCGGCGGGCGCCGGCGGGATCCCTGCTCCGCTCACGTTCAGCTGGGCGGGCTAGCAAGCAAACTGGCCGCATAACTGCGGGCCCCGCCGGAGTCGCCTCCGGCCAGTTCCGCCAGTTCCTTTTGGCGGGACTGAGTGTCCCGCAGTTGGGACACTCGCGTCTGGGTTTGGCCCGCTTCCACCCATTTGGACACGAGGAAATGGTGCTCAGCGGCGGCGGCCACCAGGGGCTGGTGGGTGACGCAGAACACCTGGCGCCTTTCGGCCAGCTTCTGCAGCAGGGCCGCCATGGCGCCGCTAACCCGGCCGCTGACGCCACTGTCGATCTCATCAAACAGCAGGGTGACGTGGGGATCGGCCGCCGCCAGGCAGGTTTTCAGGGCCAGCAGGAAGCGGCTCATCTCACCACCGGACGCCACCTCGGCCAGGGGCGCCAGGGGCTGGCCCGGGTTGGCCGAAAACAGGAACTGCACCCCATCGGCGCCCTCCTCGCTGGCCGCCGCCGCAGTGGTGGCCACGGCAAAACGCACATTGGCCAGGCCCATGGGCCGCAGGGCCTCCATCAGCTGCCCCTCCAGGGCCGTGGCCGCTAGGCGCCGGGCTGCACTGAGCTGGCCATTGCAACGATCCCGCTGACCACGGCTCTGCTGCTCCTGGGCTTCGAGCTCGCTGAGCGCCGCCTCACCGCCGCCGGGGGCCAGAAGCTGGCGCAGCTCATCGCGCCGGGCGATCAACTCGCCTAAGCCTTGGCCATGGCGCCGCTCCAGGGTCTTTAGCTGGGCGATGCGCTCCTGCAGGGAAGCCAGGGTTTCAGGATCGCTCTCCAAGCTGGCGCCATAGCGATCGAGATCGCGGGCCAGGTCCTGGAGTTGGGCCAGGCCATCGGTGCAGGCCTGGCGCAGGCTCAGCAAGCTGGGATCAATGGCCTCCAGCAACTGCAGCTCCTGTTCGCAGGCACCGAGATGGTCCAGGGCCGAAGGGGCCTGGTCGGCCCCCTCGATCAACCGGCCCAGCAGGGTCATCACCCCTTCCTGCAGGCGCACCCCGTGAACCAGCCGGTCCTGGGCCGTTTCGAGCTGCAGGCGCTCCTGGGGATCCTCCAGTTGGGCTGCTTCGAGATCGAGCAGCAGTTGCTCCTGTTGCTGGCGTTCCTGTTGCAGCTGCTGCCAATCGCGCCGGGCCGTCTCCAGGGCAGCCGCCGCCTGTTTCCAGCTGCGAAAGGCCACCGCCACGGGCCCTAGGGCCAGGGCTAGCTCGGGGCCGCCAAAGCGATCGAGCCAGCGGCGCTGTTGGCCTGGCCGGCCCAATTGCTGGGTCTGGCCCTGAACGGTGAGATCGAGCAGCAGGGGCCGCAGCTCCTGGACCTGGGCGCGACTCACGACCACGCCATTGAGCCGGTGCCGACTGGTGAGCCGCTCCTCCTGCAAGCGCCATTCACGGCTGAGCAGCAGGTCGTCCTCCTCCAGCTCAAAGTGCTGCTGCGCCAGCCAGCTCTGCAGGGGCGGCGTCAAGCTGAAACTGGCTTCAATCCGACCCCGCTGCTGGCCCTGACGCAGCAACCTGGCGCCTGCCGCCCCCTGGGCGCCCCCCAGCAGGGCATCGAGGGCATCGAGCAAAATCGATTTACCAGCACCAGTTTCCCCGGTGAGCACCGTGAAGCCCCCGCTGAAAGCGAGCTCCAAGCTCTCAATCAGGGCGATGTTTTCAAGGCGCAGACCCGTCAGCACACCGGTCCCAGGCAATCAGGCCGACCGTAGCGGCTGTGGGATTCGTTTAGAAGGGGGCTGGCCATCTCCATCCCGCTGGATCGCCGCCCCTTGCTGCCATGGTCCCTACCGCCGCTGAAGCCGCCGTTGCCGCCATGCAGAGGGCTGTAACCGGCGAACCGGTTGGACAGGACCCAAGTGGAACCCATCTGGCTGAGGACAGTCCCATGGCCAACCTCCAACCTGGAGCACAACCGGACCGAGATCCCCCTGACAACGATCAGATCCTGAACGTCGCCGCCAACCAAACCATCCCTGCTGCCCAAAGCCTGGACCTGGGTGATTTCATCGAAGCCTCTGGCCTGCTCAGCTACGACCCGGCGGCGATCACCCGCATCTACGCCGGCCACCCCCAGCGGCTAATCCGGCGCCTTTGGCAAACCCTCGTGCCGATCGGCCTCTATCTCCTAGGGGTGGGCTTTGACTGGTTCACAGGTCTTTTGAAGGACAGGGACCGCGCCCGCCAGCGGGCACGGGAATGCGCCGAACTATTGGCCGACCTGGGTCCAGCCTTCATTAAGGCGGGCCAGGCCCTCTCGACCCGGCCCGACATCATTCCGCCCCTGCTGCTGGAGGAACTGGCCCAACTACAGGACCAACTTCCCGGCTTCGACAGCGGCCTGGCCATGGCCTGCATCGAGGAAGACCTGGGCGCACCGGTGAACCAGATCTATGCCCAACTGGAACGGGACCCGATTTCGGCGGCCTCCCTGGGCCAGGTCCATCGCGGCGTGCTCCTCAGCGGCGAAAAGGTGGCCGTCAAAGTGCAACGGCCGGGCCTACGGGAACAAATCACCCTAGATCTTTATATCGTTCGCAACATTGCCGCTTGGATCAACCAGAATATCGGCCTCATTCGCAGTGATCTTGTTGCCCTAATCGATGAGCTTGGTAAGCGGGTATTCGAAGAGATGGATTATCTCAACGAAGCAGCCAATGCCGAAAAATTCGCCGCTTTACATCGTCATAACAAGCGCATTGCCGTTCCATTGATCTATCACCAGGCCACCAGCCGCCGCGTGCTGACCATGGAATGGATCGATGGGGTAAAACTCACCAACTTGGAAGCTGTTCGGTCCATCGGCATGGATCCCGATGACATGGTGCAGGTGGGCGTGAATTGCAGCCTGCAACAACTGCTCGAACACGGTTTTTTCCATGCCGATCCCCATCCCGGCAACCTGCTGGCCCTGGCCGATGGTCGGTTGGCCTACCTGGATTTCGGCATGATGAGTGAGGTGAGTCGGGAGTCCCGTACCGGCCTAATCCAAGCTGTTGTGCACCTGGTTAATCGAAATTTTTCAGCCCTTTCAAAAGACTTTGTCAGCCTGGGATTCCTCGCTAACGACGTAAACCTGGAGCCGATTGTTCCCGCCTTTGAAAGTGTGTTCAGCCAGGCCATTGAGATGGGGGTGAGCCGCATGGATTTCAAGGCCGTCACCGACGACCTCTCCGGCGTGATGTATCGCTTCCCTTTCCAGGTTCCGCCCTATTACGCCCTGATCATCCGCTCCTTGGTAACCCTGGAAGGAATTGCCTTAAGCGTGGATTCCAACTTCAAGATCCTCGGAGCCGCCTATCCCTACTTTGCCCGGCGCCTGATGGAAGATCCCGATCCCCAGCTGCGGGACAGCCTGCGGGAAATGCTTTTCGATGGTGAGATCTTCCGTTGGCAACGACTGGACAACCTGATCACCAGTGCCGCTTCAGGTGCCGAGCTGGATCTCGATGGCCTGCTCGATCAAGTGCTCGATTTCCTCTTTTCAGCCCATGCCGGCCTGTTGCGCCAACAGCTTGTTGAGGGCGTCGTCAACCAGATGGATGCCCTGGGCTGGCAGGCGGCCCTACAGCTCAGCCAACGGCTACCAAAACGCCTCCAACCCCCTGGCCTGCGGGACCGCGATCCGATCAGCAGCAGGGAGATGGAATTCCTCTCGCTCGAACCCATCCAACGGCTGGTGGAGATCCTGCAGCAACTGCCGGGCTTTGAGCCCCAGCTGCTGCTTAAGCGCTTACCTCGCCTCCTGCAGGAACCGGACCTACGCCAGATGGGGATCAGCCTCGCCCGGGGCCTAGCTGAGCGGGGAGTGGTGCGGTTGCTGCGGGATGTGCTGGTCTCCCCGTCCAACCGGCGGGCCATGGGCTTGGCCACCGCGGGTGGCGCCTAAAATCTTCCGTAACACTTAGGCGTTCCGGTTTTGACCCAGGTTTTGCAGAGACTGACAAACCGAATCAGCAGTCTTCAGGGCGCCCGTAAGCCCCGTCCACGCGGCCGTCAACGGCTTCGGGTTGCCGCTGTCCTACTGGGTCTGGGCCTAACCACCTCGATGCCCGCCGCCCAGGCGGCCA
>Ga0310318_10093_pt1 | contig 11167 bp, 6 predicted proteins | sample LakEriER1TotalB5_FD_194719 | JGI IMG/M metagenome (GOLD analysis project Ga0310318, IMG submission 194719) | Enriched freshwater cyanobacterial communities from Lake Erie, Ontario, Canada - ER10.Total.B5 (v2) (version 2) | ecosystem: Environmental > Aquatic > Freshwater > Lake | place: Canada... | reverse complement strand
ATTCTGAAATGGTGCACCAGGGTGTGGATAGGAGCAAATTCAATTCGGTACCAATACCAAGATTACTAAATCGACCATTTGTAATATTTGCCGGCGGCAAGCTAGAAGCCCGGAAAGGGCAGGATATTGTAATTGAAGCATTTAAAAGATTCAATAAATATTGCCCAAATTCGATTTTGATTGCCTGCTGGGGTAATATTGGAAATGTAGGGCTAAATACAATTTCAACAAGCAAATATGTAGCAGAATCCCCGTTAAATGGAGATGCCAAAAGCATATTTAATTGGCTGATTAAAAATGAAATTACTCCAGGCAATATAATGGTTCCCGAGATAGTGTCTAATGCACATCTTCCAAATATCATGAAACAGGCAGATGTTGCTGTTTTTACAAGCCGTTGCGAAGGGGGAACAAATTTAATGGCAATGGAAACGCTTGCCTGCGGGATACCAACATTAATATCTGCAAATACTGGCCATTTAGATCTTATAGAAATGGGGATGGATCATCTCATAGCAGTGGGAAGTGATGGAGTTGGGAAAGTGCCCGCCTTAATCACAGCAGATTATGGAGGTGATGAAGCAGCTGAATGGGGTGAAACAAATCCCGATGAACTTGTGGAATGCTGGTTACGATTATGGAAAGAAAAAGAAGCATGGAGAGAAAAGGGGATTATTGGCGCAAAATATATGAATGCAATGAGTTGGCATAAAAGCATGAATGAACTAATTGAATTACTAGAAAGCAAAGGATTGTGCAAACCAAACTCATTCTTGAGCAGTTAACACTGCCAGCGGGCATGCAGCCAACACTGCTCGGGGTAATCACGCTCCCAACCACAGGCAGCCCAACTGGGAAAAGTGAAATGTGATAGGAGCGGGCTGAAACGCAGAGTGGGATCCTGTGAAATCACACTCTTAATTTGAAAACCGGTTTGCCCTAGCAAATGCTCCAACTCCAACTGGTTACTACTGCCATTGGCCGAGCGATCTGTCTCCAGAATCAGATCAACACAGGCAATTTGATCACTGCCTACCAGGTGCTCCTGCAGGGCGGTAAGCACCTCGGCCTCCGAACCATCCACATCAACTATCACCAAGCCCTGGCCCTTAATACCCTCCATTGCTAGGGCGATCGCAGTAGAAGAAGTGAAACCCACACGGCCATATAAAACATTTAAAGCTGTTAGCTCCTTGAGGCAGCGCTGTACACGGATATCAATATCTACACCAATCGAGCGCAGCTGAGGATTTCGGTAAGCCATGCCAGCCACGTAGTAACCCTCGGCGCAGCCCACATCAATAAAGAAATTGAGCTGGGGTAGTAATTCCTCCAGCAGGGGGCTGAGTTCCGCCTCATAGGTACCCAGCAATTTTGGCAACAAAAGAGAATGCAGGGCAATGGGCAGATAACGCATCCCATCAAAAGGTCCGGCAAGGATGCAGCCTTCACCGTGGTGCCAAATCTGCTTGGTGGTGCGGTTTTGCACAACGGAAGCTGCCTGACCAAGCACAACTGCTTCTATGCCGGTTTCCTTAATTCCCAACTCAAGCAAACGTCGCTCAGATGCCTCCAACTGATGGGTAAAGAAAATATCAGCTAAGTTGATCAAACTATCGGGCTGCTCCCACCAAGGCAAAGAAAACTTGCTATCTGAAGTAGCACCAATAGTCATTAAACAGTGATCTGAATAATACGTTGATGCATGTCTAAAATCAGAATATAACTTGATGCGGCTTCGTTTAAATCTAAATCTTTTTCGGCAGCAGCAGCAATATCAACTTGCATTGCTAAAGCTTTACGCAGCCAAAAGAGCTCATTATTATTAATTTTTTGAAGAAAGTCTTCAAGGTTTGGCCAAGTAAGTTCTGATAGTTCAGCAAATATATCAGCAATTTGAATGGCAATATTTAATGATGGGTTGGTTTGATATAGCTTTACCTGAGCATCTACCGCTCTCAGCAAAAATGAAACATAATTATTTCTGGCAATCGCGGTAATTTGATCCGTATAATTTTCTGGAAAATCATAAAGGCTATCAGCCACTTGCAAACATATAGCGGTTTCCCTCTGGAAATCAGAGGCCGCTGCCGCCTGATCAGCTAATTGCAAATGTATATTAATCAGTTTATCCAACGATTGAGGGAAGGAAACCTCACTGCTGTGCTGGGAATTATTAAATTGCGGATTATTGGAAACTAAATGCTTTGATATAAAGCCATTCACAAGAAAACCTTGATCAATAATATATTGCAAGTCTAAAAGTTCTTCAAGAGGTAATTGCTGCCAATTACCATGCAATACAGCGTTGGCAGGCAAATTTTCAAGCCAATCACTTTCCTGATCGCACCCTTTGAATAAAGCTACCTGATGGAAGCCAGAATCTAAGAATAATTTTATGTGGCTTAGCATAGCAACAAATGATTTAATTCATTCAAACCATAGCGCATGCCTAAATAATGTGCAATGCCTTAATGCACATAAGATTTGATTAGCGGCTATTTTTGAGGCCTTCTGTGCCCTTGGTAAATACATCGGTAAATAAACTAATAACAGGCCGCTGCCTCACTGTTATTAAAGCTGCAACCTGCATGCCAGGATATAGTTTAGAAAGCAACTTCACCTTTGTTGGATTTGCTCCAAGTGCAACCTGAAGCGGATATGTATTTGCTCTTTGTTGATCCGCTTGGCTTTGGTTATCAAGTGCGTCAGCACCAATACGTGTTACTTTCGCATCCAAATAGCCATATTCGCCAGCGGGAAAAGAGGAAATTGATAGCTTTGCCAGTTGGCCTACTCGCACAAAGCCAAGATCAGAGTTTGCAAGAAATACCCTTGCGCGCAGGGCACCTTCTGGAACAATACGCATTAATTCAGTTCCAGAACCAATAACTGAACCCGGCCGTAAACCCAAATTAAATATACGGCCAGCGCCGGTTGATTTAAGGATTAGATTAGTGCGAGATTCCTGTTGGCCTACTCTTTCAGCCTCTAGATTAAGGATTTGCCTATCATTTGAACTTACTTGCCTACCGGCTTCAGATATCAGTATATTAAGTTGCTCCTTTGTTTGTGAAACCTGGGAACGAATCTGCTGCACTTCATCCCTTGCCTGCAGATAGGAATACTTAGCATAACCACCGTTGGAATAGATTAATTCAAGGGAATCTGCTAAAGATTGCTTTAATTTAAGCGTTTGCTCCTGAGAACTAACTCGTTCCTGCAGTTGGCGCAACTGTGAAGATAATTGTAGAACTGTGAGTTGCACAGAGCGTACACGTTCTTCTTTGGCGATCGCATTTGGTGGAGCTGGTAATACCGCTGGCAAACGCCCACCTGCATCAATTAATTTATTAAACAAACTATTTTCGTACCTTAAAAGCGCAAGCTGGCGAGCAGTGGTGCTAAGCCGTGCAAGTAGGCCGAGGTTTTCTATTTCAACTAAACGTTCACCAGGGCGCACTAATTGCCCTTCCTTTACCCAAAGCTTTTTAACAATGCCACCACTAGTACTACGCACATCAACCTTACCGCTGGCTGGCTCTAGGGTGCCGGTTGCTGTTACGGTTTGATCTACCATTCCTAAGAAAGACCAAATCAAACCTGCTGTAGTGCCAACGGCAATTGTCCATATAACTAAGCCACCCCAATGCTGGCTTTGATCAAGCATGCCTGGGCTGTCATAGAAAACCTTACGGGTGGGAGTTAGGGCACTGATCCGTTCACGCAGGGTTAGAGGTGCCGCGCTTTTTGGTTCATCTTGAATAGGGTTTGTCATAATAAAAAGTTAATTTACGGCAGCATCCTGCTGACGATAAAGGGCATAGTAAAGGCCTCTTTTTTGCAATAATTCGGCATGGGTTCCAGCTTCCTGCAAAAGACCATTTTCCATTAATAAAATCACATCTGAATTACGGATAGTGGCTAAGCGGTGGGTAATAAAGAAAACTGTATCGCCGCGGAGTTCCTGTTTTAAATTCTCACATAATGTGCGTTCAGTTAAATAATCAAGGGCGCTAGTTGCCTCATCAAGAATTAACAACCTGGGCCTAGCGAGAATAGATCGAGCTATCGCTACCCGCTGCCTCTGGCCTCCAGAAAGGGCCATACCGCGTTCACCAACCCCTGAACTATAGCCTTGTGGTAAATCCATTATGAAAGCGTGTGCGCAGGCAATTTTCGCAGCATGAATTACTTCATCATCACTTGCATCAGGGGCATTTAAGGCGATGTTATCCCTTACTGAACCATCAAAAAGAATTGAATCTTGGGGAACTATCCCAACCTGCTGACGCAGAGAATCAATATCTACCTTAGCTATGTCGTAATCATCTATACGAATTACACCTTCGGCAGGATCATATAAACGGGGCAGAAGCTTCATTATCGTACTTTTACCACTACCACTTTGGCCAACAATGCCAACAAACTTACCTGGCTCAACTGTGAAACTAACACTCTTAACTACTAGGGGAGCATGGGGGCGGAAACGGAAACTAATGCGATCAAATTCAACTTTTCCTTTAATTGGAGGAAGGGCTATGGGCCTTGCATCTTCAGCTTGTTCAGTGGGGGCATCAACAACATCTGCCAATCTTTCTACAGAGATCTGCAGAGTTTGAACTGTTTGCCAAGTGCCAGCGAGGCGGATTATCGGGCCAACTACATTGCCACTAATAATCCTAAACGCAATTAACTGGCCAACGGTAAGTTCACCTTTCAGAACTAAATATGCACCCACCCATAAAACAGCAAGGCCTCCTATTTCATTGAAGAAAGCACCGATTGCCCCTGCTGTTGCACCGATGATGGTGGTGCGGAAATTACTAGAAATAAAACGGGCATAACGCTGCTGCCATTTCCAGCGCAGGGTGGTTTCTGCGTGTTGTGCTTTAACGGTTTGAATGCCTGTTAAGGCCTCCACCATGAGAGAACTGGCAGCGGCATTCGCCTCAGCCGCTATGCGCAGCTGCCGTTTAATAACCGGGGATACAACATATACAAGTGCCAAATAAAGCGGCACTACACCTAGAGCAACTGCGGTTAGCAAGCCGCTATATGAAATGCACACAAATAAATAAACAACACCAAATAAAACGTCTAGAACTAGGGTGAGAGCGGTGCCGGTAAGAAAACCGCGAATGCTTCCCAGTTCATTTAAACGAGTGGAGATTTCACCAACAGGGCGGTTGTCGAAATAACCGAGGGGCAATCTAAATAAATGGGTTAAAATGCTGCCAGATGTAGCAATATCAATTCGATTAGTGGTATCGGTAAATAAGAAAGTACGAATTAAATTCAACACATTTGATAGCACGCTACAGCCGATCAACAAAACACCAATAAAATAAAGCGTACTGAAGTTTTGCTGGCCGATCACCTTATCAATAATCTGCTGAATTAATAACGGCTGGGCTAAACCAAAGATATTAATAAAAAGCGAAGCAATAAATACAAGAATTAAAGACTGGCGATACTTCTGAAGAAATGGGAAGAAGTAACTAATATCAAACCGTTTTTCAGCAGTTTTTGGCCTTCTGCTCAACGTAACAGCGCGCAATTGCGGCTGGCTTGCAGCCAATTCAACAAGTTTGAGATGGCGTTCGCCTTCGCGTGGATCGATTATCCGTAACCGCCCACGTTTTTCACCAGCCACCAAAACAGGGCCATCACTTAATTCCAAAATTGCTGGCAGGGTGAGGCGCCCCACATGGGCAGCAGGAACGTGCATCAGAACAGCATTAAAGCCAAGGGAGTCTGCAATTTGACCCAGTTGTTCCAATGAGGGGCTCAAACGGCTGCCCACCATGCCCGTGAGCATGCGATCCACCACATCCCTACGGAAGGGAACTCGCAACACTTCGCAGATCATTTGCAACAGGGCAACACCCTGTTCCACTGCAGTGCTGCCAAGTACTGGCCGCACCACTAAACCATCGAGATCGCGGCGCGGTTCAGTTTTTTCCTGCTCAAGGGCTGCAGCAAGAAGCTGAGCACCATCTGGATTTTCCCAGGCAGGCCTCTCTTCTAATAATTGAGGAGCCAACACATCAACAGGAACAGTGCTGGATTGCACTGAATCAACCAGCATTAATTCCTCTATTTCGCTGCTGGCAATCGCAATCAGCCGCAAACCCCAGCTGCTGCGCCTCATGGCCTGCTGCAATTGCTCAGGCCGGTAGCCAGGGCAGCCGGGTGGATTTTGATCTGGCAGGAATCGATCAGCACCAGCAAGAAACCAACTGCTGTTTGGCAATGCTTCTAACTGCTGATCAAGCTCTGCTGAACTGCGTACCTCCACGGGGCAGAGGCTCGGCTGCAAGCGATCAAGCAGATCAGCAAGGCTTAGTTCCTGGCGTTCCCGTTGCAGTAATAGCGGTCTAAGGGTGGTGTAGGTGTCTTCCCGTTGGGGATGGGCGCTGCACCAGTTACCGATGGGATCTGCTTGCTGCCACCACTGCTGCCATATTTCAATGGGTACAGCTAACAATTTGCAATCGGTGGCGGTGCGCACCGTTGCAGCGGCCTGGCCATTCAGTGCACTCCAGGCGCCCCACCACTGGCCAGGGCCTAAACGGCGCAGGGTGAATTCCTGGCCCATGGCATCGCGACCACTAACCCGCAAACTGCCTTCCACCACGCGGAGCACAAAACCAAAAGGCGCTCCTTCTCTTGCTAATTCCTCACCTAGGGGCAGGGCCCATGCCTGAACAAGTTCTTCGTGCTGAATTAGAAGGCTTGGATCGAGTTGATCAAGAGGTGGGCCATCCATCAAAAGACGCACCCGTGAGGAAAGGGATTGGGTCACGCCGGAAGGTATTCGATAGGTTCTATTTTCTCACCCTTGAGTAGCGCATCAAGCTGGCTATTGAGCCACTCTGCATAGAGTTCCTCAATTAATTGTTGCTGTAGAGCCTCGTCTAATCGAGTGGTGATGCGGTTATCAAGGCGCAAGAGCACGTGCATATCTGATACGGGGAAAGGGCCGATTAGGTCTCCTTCATTGGCTTCATTAAGCCTTGCATTGAGCTCTGGGTGGCCAACTTCTGGTGAAACGGGGCCAATGCGGCCGCCTTGGGCACTTTCAGGACCCTCCGACCAACGAATGGCTGCAGCGGCAAAATCTAGTTCCTTTTCCTTAATGGCAATGGCTAATTCAGCCACACGACCATGGCTGCGGCTACGCAACATCGAATAAATAATGCGATCGCGTTGGCGCTTGGTGCGGCTAAAGCGCTCCTCCACATGCAAAGTGAAAGTGGCACGCTTAAACAACTGCAAACGCTCGCTGCGGGTAGCTGCAAAAAGAAGATCGGGAGGTTCTAAGGGAGCAACGCTGCCAAAAGCCTCTAGGAGTTCAGCCTCGCGTTCTGCGGGGAGAGGCACGAGGGCGCAAATTTGCTCTTCTAGCCAGGCCTCAAAGAGGGGACGCCAGCGACCGCTGCGCCTAAGCAAATCCCAAGCGGGCCAGGAGGAAGGATGGGGTGAAATCAACCGAGGAGCTGTTGTAAACGTTCTTGTAATTGATTAACAGCAGATGGCCAGTCGCCAAGTTTTTGCTGGCGTATGAGGCTCATATTGGGATACCAAGGAGTATCAGATCGCCCCCTGAGCCAACGAAAATCTGCATTGTGTTGCAACATCAACCATGTGGGTTTATCCATTGCGCCAGCCACATGGGCAACAGCGGTATCAACGGAGATAATCAAATCAAGTTGATTAATAACACAAGCCGTATCATAGAATGTTTCAAGTTTATCACTCCAATCAAGCACTCCCCGGCAAGTTCGATAGGGTTCTAATTGGGCTGAATCAATACCCACCTGAAGGGAATGCAAAACAACTAGTCGCTCCTCACGCCAAGAATCAAAAACAGGAAAAAGCAGCTCCAATGGCAAACTTTTATCCGCATACATATCTTTATTATCAACGCCGGAAGCCCATACAAGGCCAATATTAAGAGCAAAGGGTTTCCTATCAAAGCTCAGTTTTTTAGGTATGGCGGAAGGAACCTTTAAATAGCCTGGCATCATCGGCACAGTGGCTAATGATGTGCGGAAGATGCGAGGCAAACTAAGCATCGGCACATGATGCTCAAACTGCTGCAATTGGGCCGGAATATGATCAACTAATGGCGGGCAATTTGGTTGCAAACACTGGCGAAATAATTCCATGAGTGGTTTGCGGGTAGAAAGAGTTACATGCAAACCAAGCTCAATCAAAATTGGAATATAACGAACAAATTGAATATTATCGCCATAGCCCTGCTCCGCCCACACCAAAAGGGGGCCATCTATATTGAGATCACCGTTCCAGATTGGCTTTGCGATCGGGCTTCTAACTTTTTCTGGTAAGGAAAGGCGGGTATCGTAAAATTTCCAGCCCTCTTCAAATTGACCAATTGTTAATAAGGTTAAGCCAAGGTTGAATTTTGCATCCTTACAACTATCATCTAATTCAACACCCCTACGCAGGGCAGCACAAGCCTCATCAAAACGCTCTTGAACTGCAAGGGCACCACCAAGATTTATATGTGATGCTGCATGGTTAGCTTTTTGATTTATAGCAACTTCAAAACAGTCTATTGCTTTATCCCATCGCTCATCTAACTGCCAGGCTAATCCCCAGTTGCAATGCATATCTGGGTTATTATGATCGCATTGATCAGATAAAGCATAATGTTTAAGGGCTTCATTTATCTCCTTTAAATCCCTAAGAGCATTAGCAAGATTATGGTGTGCTGAATTATGGCCTGGATTGAGTTCCAAGCAGCTGCGGAACCTACTTATCGCCTCATCAGTGCGTTTAAGTTCTTGCAGAGCATTACCACAATTATAATAAACATCAGAAAAATCTGGCTGAAGCGCCATCACCCTTTCATAAGAACGGATAGCTTCTTCAGTGCGCTTAAGTTTACGCAACACCACACCAAGGGTGTTTAAGAAGCTGGGGTTTGCACCATCTAAGGAAATAGCTTTGCGGAGATAGGGCACTGCCTCAACACCTCGCCCAATGGAATGAAGGCAAGCCCCGGTGAGGTGATGCATTTCCGCAGCCACATGGGGCTCAGCCAGGAGGGGAGCCGCAGCCTCGAGTGCTGGTTGGAAGTTGCCGGCATGGAACAGCTGTAAGGCATGGCTGGCCTGGGCCTGGGGGTCCGTGGTCAGCATGAAGCGCTAGGAAGATCAGGGTTAACCATTGTTCCATTTAAGCCGCATGTATGGCATGAGAACATAGGGGGGGAGTGGGAATCCAAGTGGGAAGAAAAAAAAGCGGGAACTCAAAACCAGCAAAAGGCTTGCAAAAAAGCGCAAAAGCAGTTGAAGGATTGGGAGCAGAAAGGGGAAATGCAGGTGGAATTGAACTATTTGAGCAAGCCTGCGGCCATCACCAGGCTGGTGCCTTAGCTACTGCAGAAAAGTTATACCGCCAAGCCCTATCAACAAATCCTGAGTTGATAGATGGCTGGAGAAATCTAGGGGCGATGCTAAGAAAGCAGGGAAAATTTGAAGAAGGCTTGCGATGCACAGAGGAAGCGCTGAAACGCAGGCCAACGGATCAGAGCCTCTGGGGTAATGCTGGAAATGCCTTAAGAGATCTTGGCAGGCTAGAGGAATCAAAAAGAGCATTTGAAAAAGCAATGCAATTGGAACCCGAGGAGCTTGGGCCGTTGCTTGGTTTAGCAATCACGATGAATAAAGGGGGGGAATATTGGCCATTAATACATCGCATTTTACCAAAATTAGATGCACTTCCAGAAAACTCAGGAAGCAATGGTGCAGATTTATTACTAGAAGTGGGCAACGCTTATCACCATTTGGGTAATAGCCAAGAGGCACTCAAACACTGGCAGCGTGCATTGCAGTATGCAAAAGGAGAGAAGCAACTATTAATGGTTCTAAACACAGCCCAGGTGCTGTGTGAAATACAAAGGCATTCAGATGCGGCGGAAATGATACAAAAGCAAATCCAATACAACCCAGAAAGTGCAAATTTGCATTATGCGCTTGGTGTTGCAATAAAGGGAATGGGGCGCTGGGAGGAAGCCTGCAAGAAATTCGATGAAGCGCTTGAATTAGATCCAAACTATGCAATTTGCTTAAATACATACGGATTATTGCTAAGGGATATTGGACGCAGCCATCAGGCAAGGGAGTGTTTTGAGCGAGCGCTGGCTGTTGATAGTGAATTTGGTGCCGCAATGAATAATTTAGGCTCGGTACTTAAAGATGTGGCAAGATATCCAGAAGCGATAGAATGGTTAAAAAAAGGGGCTGCAAAATTAGCAGATAAACCAGCAGCGCAATCAAATGTTTTATTTACAATGGTTGGCTATGAATTAGGAACTGTTAAGGAAAGATTTGCAGAAGCAGAGAAATTTGCCAAGCAATACGCCACAAGCCCATTTGAAAGATGGCGCGATCGCATACCAACACCAGATAGAAATAAACAACTAAAAGTGGGATTGCTATCGCCGGATTTTTGCAGGCATGCGGTGAGTTATTTCATTGAACCCCTATTAGAGCAGTGGGATAGGGAAGAACTTCATATCACCCTTTATGGCTGCGGTAATGTGCGTGATGATTACACGAGAAGATTGCAAAGCAAGGCAGAACGTTGGCGTGATCTTGATGGAATAAATGATGAAGCAGCAAGTTTGCAAATACTAAGAGATGAGATCGATATATTGATTGATATTGCTGGGCATACAGCGGGTAATCGCTTGCAATTGATGGCTGCAAAACCAGCGCCAATCCAAGCCACATACCTAGGTTATTACGGCACCACAGGCCTAAAACAAATCGACTATTGGCTAACAGATAATGTATTGCATCCGGAGAGTTGTGATAGCGAAGATCCCTGCTCGGAGGAACGCTGGAGGCTGGGTAGAGCCTATTTGAGTTATCGGCCATTACCAGAAGCGCCAGATGTTGGTGAATTACCGATGCTAAAGCGCGGCTATCCAATGCTTGGATCTTTTAATCAAAGCCGGAAAATAACTATTACCACAGCGGAACGCTGGATGGCAGTGTTAAATGCAATTCCGAATTCAAAATTACTACTTAAAAGTAAGAACTTAGGAGAGCAATCTGAGGCAGTGCTAATTAAAAAATTATTTAGTGAATTAGGCCTAGAAGAAAATAGATTGCACTTGGCAGGGCATAGC
>Ga0310318_10091_pt1 | contig 11266 bp, 10 predicted proteins | sample LakEriER1TotalB5_FD_194719 | JGI IMG/M metagenome (GOLD analysis project Ga0310318, IMG submission 194719) | Enriched freshwater cyanobacterial communities from Lake Erie, Ontario, Canada - ER10.Total.B5 (v2) (version 2) | ecosystem: Environmental > Aquatic > Freshwater > Lake | place: Canada... | reverse complement strand
CCTGGTTGCCGCTGGCCACGGCCTCCTTGAGCTCGCCGAGCTCTTCAACCACTTTCTCCCAGACCCCTTCGATTCCGTCCCATTCGAAGCCCGCCGCCGCCGCCTTGCGCGAGATCGTCATCGCCCCTACCAGGGAGGGCTGGCCCCGCACCTTGCTCGCCAGCTGGTCGCTCAGGGGGCTCGGGGAGAGGGCCCCCGCTTGGCCAGGGCCCAGCTCTCCGGCGCGCTCCATTGCCTTGATCGCCTCCCAGCTCCGCTTCACCGCGGCGCTGTCCCCGGCCCGGCCCCGGTTGGCTCCTGTCACTTTTTCGCCTGGCCCCTCGCCAGGTTCGGCCCCTGACCCGGCCGCTGGGTCGTTCCCCGTTTCATTCGCAACAGCGAACACATGGGGATGGCGCCGCACCAACTTGGCGCTCAGGCCGTGGCAGATCGTGGCCAGATCGAAGCGCCCTTCTTCCCTGGCGATCTGGGCGTGCAGCACGACCTGCAACAGCAGGTCGCCCAGTTCTTCGGCCAGTTGGCGATCGTCGCCATGGCGGATCGCATCGGCCACCTCATGGGCCTCCTCCAGCACATAGGGCACTAGGGAGGCATGGGTCTGCTCCAGGTCCCATGGGCAGCCCGCCTCGGGATCCCGCAGCCTCGCCACTACTGCGATGAGGTCGGCCAGCGCCTGCTGAGGGGCCCCTTCCTTCGATGGCACGACGTTTTCGGCCTGGCTCGGGTCGTCCATGGCAGGGGGGCTTGTAAGGGCCCCACCCTGTCATTTCCAGGCGTGCGGCGCAGCACCGCAGCTGGTGAAACGTCAGCGGCGGCCCACCTGGTTGCTTGGCCGTCGTCGGCTGCGGCGGCGGCGAGACCGCCGGGTTAGGACGCGCAACAGCCGGGGAGTTTTCGCAACCGGATCACCGTCCTGGATCAGGTGTAGCCAGGCGCTGGTCTCAAGGCCCGTTAGGGCCAAGAGCACCAAGCTGGGATGCTGGCGCCAGAGCTGATGGGCATGGAGCAGCAGGTCCGATGGGGGCGGTGCGCCCCAGGGAGCGAGCAACCACGCCAGCACCATGGCCAATCCGCCCCCATAGGCCAGGCGCCCCAGGGTTCCAAGCAATGGACCATGGGAGAGCAGGGAGCGATGCCGCAACACCCTGCGGTAGGGCCACCACAGCAGCTGCAGAGGCCCCCAGCGCCCGGTGGGTCTGGAGCGGGTGTCTAGATCCGGTGAGAGCAGCAGGCCGCCGATGAGGAAGGCAACGGCGGCCGTGGCGCTGCCTATCCAGCCCAGCACGGGCCAGCAAAGCAGGCCAAAGGGCAACGCCAGCACCCAGGTAGCTCGATCATGACTGGATCCGCTGGCCATGACCTCTGCGCAGGGCTGGGGGCAGTGTGGAGGCAGAATGGACCAGCCGCCCGATTAGCTCAGCGGTAGAGCGCCTGCCTTACAAGCAGGATGTCGCTGGTTCGAAACCGGCATCGGGCATCGGCAAAAGCCAAGCTGGAGCTGAGGTCAAAGGCCCTAAGGCTTGGTTTCTCCCTTGACTATCCCCCTCGGCTGGGATGGGACAGAACCCATGGGATTGCCCAGACTCGTTGGTGGAGCGCTCCACCAAGGCCACTGCCTTGAGGTTGAAACCCGGGAAGACATGGTGGCGTTGCGTTGCGATCGACATCTTCGCCAACGACGCTTCGCAGGGCTCCGGCCAATTAATCGCGAAGCAGCAAGATAACGACATCGTATGAATATGTCTGCCTGTCATTCTGTGCACCCCCCAGCCCATAGCAAGCAGACCAAAACGTTTGACCGCTTGGCAGATGCTGCTCGGCCAGAGAGTGTTTGAGGACATCAAAGTTTCCCCCATCATTAGGCCAATATTGACTCGACCGGCCATCTACGATTGGACCGTTAGTTTAGATGGCCAATAAGGTATTTTTATTCGCTATGGGTAGAGTTCGGCAGGTCAGTTTTACCATCAACTGCCGACCTCCCCTTGGGCAAGCCCATAATAGGGCAAAGGCTTGCAAAGCCCCAGCCCCCCTAAGGACCCGCCCAGCGACGCCTATCAACCGCCGCGTAGTTGCGGTAGCAGCACGATCAGATTTTCGTTGATGTAGGTGCTGCGAACGGCCCCGTAGCGGTCGAGCATGCAGATGGTGACACCCTGATGGTGAATGCGTTTGTTGCTGGCAGGGATGCCAAAGAAGGAGCCGACATGGTCGGCCTCAAAGGTCCAGCGATAGGCGATCACTTCATCGGAGCGCTTCGCCTGGGTGATCGTAGTTGTAACATTGGCAAAAGCACTCCAGTAATTAGCCAGGAATGACTGCACCTGGTTTGGCGCCTTGGCGCTTTCCAGCAGCAACGGATGGTTGAACTCCGTTATGGCATCAAGCAAAATCGGCAGAGGTTGGGATGAGCCTCCAACAGGAAACTGCAGACCGCTCACTAAAGATGCGGCGGCGTGGCGATAGAGATCGCCGCAATCGAGCACGCCAAGATCATGGATGATCTTGAGGGTGTCTTCATTGGCAAGATTCTCGCGTAGCAAAACCCCATCAGCCCTTATCCAGCTGACACCCTGGATCACAAAAGGGCGCCCGGTCGCCGGCAGAGGTCCATTGGGAGTGCTAAGCGGTTTGTCGCCAGTATTGGTCCCTGTTCCGGTCCAAAGACCAAGGATCAGATCGTCAAAACACCACAGATGGTGCACATCGAGATGCACGTCCGGGAAGGCCCCATGTAGACCTGTTACCTCTTCCGTGAACCCCTCAACACCGCGGTAAACCTCCGGATGTGTAGGAATTGTAAAAGTGAAGTCTTCATTAAGAATTTGTGGAATGGCAGAGATGTCTGCCCGGTTCATCACGCGCCCGTAATAGGTGCGCGCAAGCTGCCGATTTTTCCTGGCAAGAGACATGGGGACTAGAATCCAAATTAGTAATCATTTTAAATCCTAACAAAACCCCATGGCGGCTTAACCTTTTCTTTTGCTGACGGCTTGGGCACGGTTGGCCCAAGCAAGCTTAAGGTATGGTTAAAAGTAAAATCTTGTCCCCGGTTCCAGACCTCCCCTGCATGGATGACCCCCTGCCGGCCAAGTCTGAAGGCCCTCTGATGTTTGTCGGCCGAGGGCCCTATCCACCGCCGTGGGAAGGCTGTCAAAATCGTGTATTGTGTTGAAAGCAATCTGGGCTCTAGGCACCAGATTTGCCTGTTTGAAAACGTGGCAACCGTCCACGTCCTGCTTACCGTACGAGTCTCGTAGACGAAGGTTTTCGTCTGCTATCACGGCAGGTCACTTGCTTTTCCCGCACTCTCTAAATAGTCATGAGCATCGCCCACAAAACCTTTGATGTTGTCATCGTCGGCGCGGGTGCGGCCGGTTGTGTTCTTGCCAGACGACTGGTGGACGGAGGGAAACAAGTTTGCCTTGTGGAAGCCGGAGCTCTGAAACGCCGCCAATCCAATGTTGATGAACTGGGTGGTTTCACCAACCTTTGGTTTAGCCAATTCGATTGGGCATTGCAAACAAAGCCACAACCTGGCTTGAATGGAAGGACCATCACCATCAACCAGGGTCGAATTGTTGGCGGCAGTTCTGCCTTGAACGCCATGATGTATGTGCGGTGTCACCCTGGTGACTATGCACTTCTGGAGCAGCGTGGGGGAGAGAATTGGAATAAGCATGCCATTGAATCGGCCTTAGCCGGCCTTGAAAACTATCTCGACGGTCCGGCACCCGGACGCCATCAAACGGGCCTGATGCAGGTCCGCAATTGTCCGGATACCAGTTCCTATTCCCCTGAATTCCAGGGAGCAGCCTTGGAACTTGGCTACAAGGGTAACGATTGGGACTACAACGGAGTTCAGCAGGAAGGAGGGGCGGGCCCTCTGCAGTTCAACGTCGACAGTGAGGGTCACCGTCACAGTGCCTTCAAGGCCTATCTGGAGCCAATCCTCCACTCAGACAAGTTGACAGTCCTCTCCGAGCAGACAGCTGATACCCTGCTTTGGCATAACAACAAAACTGTCCGCGGCATCCGGGTGACTGGAGCTGATGGAGTGACCAGCGAATTGCTGGCAACTGACACCGTGGTTCTGAGCTGTGGCGCCCTGCAGACACCAGGGGTGTTGCTGCGCTCGGGAATCGGTCCGGCGGACGATCTGCATGCGGCAGGTTTGCCGGTTCACGCCGACCTGCCGGCAGTTGGTAGCAATTTGATGGATCATCTCCAGTTACCAGTGATCCTCAGGTTGCAGAAACCTATTCCAGAGCCCACCCTGCTTACGGGCAACGTGATGTTCTTGAATCTGAACGACAACAGCCCCTACGGTGCCCCCGATCTCCAGCTTAATTTTACGCCAGCGGCACCAAAACCCCTGCAGCGTTTCTTACCTCCCTTGGGGGGACCCGTGATGATTTTTCTGCCGATCCTGGTCCAGCCCAAAAGCAGTGGCACGATTCGGGTCAAGGCTGACCGTTCCATCGAAATTGATCCGGCCTACCTCTCAGATCCTGCGGACGTGGAGGTGCTGAAGCGATCCATTGATGTTGTTCGCAAGATGGCAGGAAGCAAGTCCATGGCAGGTTTGGCTGGAGATGAACTGGCTCCAGGAGCGCTCGACACCGAGCAATACATCCGCGACAACGCCAGTACCCTTTGGCATCCAGTTGGCACCTGCGCCATGGGATCGTCAATGACTGATTCTGTAGTGGATGGCAATCTCAATGTTCATGGCATCAAAGGCCTTAAAGTTTGTGATGCTTCCGTGACCCCCCATGCCACCGCTGGCAACAATCATGTGCCGACAATGGTGACAGCAGAAATTGGCGCTAGACTGATCTTGCAGGGTCATTGACCCTTGTAATCCAGGTAACAACTTCATAGTCCATCTACTGGTAGCCTGTTTTGAGTCCTTCATTGTGGTTGATTTAGCGATGGCAAGTCGCTGATCACCGCCTTGAATGTCTAAGATCAGGCCTGGCAGTGCTTAAAAGCGCTGGCCAGCAGGCCCAGCGTCAGGCCCGAGCCGTCAGCCAGGTTCGCCTCTCCAGGCATGCCCAGCAGCGGCGCCATTTCACCCCACAAAACTAACCCCGAACATTATGGCTAGCGCAAACGTTGACACTGCGATGCAGTTCTACACCGTCTATAACGAAAAAAAGCTTGAGCTGATTGACACGATTTTTACTGACAGCTATGTCGGCCATGTCAATGCGCACGACATTGTTGGCGCAGAGAATGCTAAGGGATTTATCGGCGGTTTTGTTAAAGGTATTCCCGATGCCTTCTACGCCGTTAAGGATGTCTTTGAGAATGGCGATCGTGTGATCTGCCGTTGGACCTGTACTGGTACCCAGACCGATGATTTCTACGGAATGCCCGCCACCAACAACAAGGTGGATGTCAATGGCATCACAATCTTCCGGATCGAAGGCGACAAAATTGCTGAACTCTGGAACGTCTGGGATCAATATACCCTGGTCGAGCAATTGAAGGGCTGATTGTCAGTTCTCCAGTAATTTAGATTGCCCTAGTTGTCTGCTTTCAGCAGAATACCTGATCAGTCTAAATCACTAGGTTGTTTGCAGTTTAAATTTTATCTTAAAGCCCGCTCAAGTAGTGGGCATTTTTATTGTCTTTGCAGGGAGATGATGCCAACAATTCAAAGCCAGAACCGATGGCTTAGGTCTACTCTCGAAGCTGCCAGAAAAGAAAACTCTCCAGCTGCCGTAAGCAACTGGAGAGTTCGAGTGCATCAAGCAACGATGATTGCTGAATGGATAACCGCCTAGGCTGCTCTCACATCGAAATAGTTAGATACAGCGCCGTTAGACCAAAAATCAGCCGACGAGTTTGGCAGCTAGCTTTGCCACACGAGCACCAAGCAGCGATCCGGTCTTTAGATCACCAGGGGTGGGCTTGTACTCAGGGCCAAAATTTACCTGACTCATTACACCAAGGTTGCTGCTCAGGCGGTTCGTTGCCTCTTCCATCGACTCACCGGAAAACAGCCCATTGGGGGCATCGCTACCAACCCAAAGCATGCCGTGCTGGCAGGCAAAGGTGGCTAGATAGCTCAGGGTCGACTGCTTGTCACCACTGAAGCCGAGGCTGGTTGTGAAACCGGCGGAGAGCTTGCCATTCCAGGTGCCAGCCATCCAGCGGCCGCTGCTGGCATCAAGAAGACATTTGAGCTGTCCACTCACCATGCCCATGTAGGTGGGTGAACCGAAGATGATTGCATCAGCGCCATCGAGCTTGGCCAGAAATTCCTCATTCTTGAAGCGTCCAGCTTCGATGTCGGCACCGTGAATTTCTAGGAGCTCAGCATCTGCAAACTCAGCAGCTCCCGCATGGACTGCTTCGGCAAGGGCCTTGGTGTTTCCGGAAGCGGAATGGAATACAACTTTAACAGTGGCCACGAAGAGGGGATTTGAACTTCTTACACCTTAGCCGAAATGACCTGTAATGCCAAGTGTTGAGGAGGTCTCTTTCTGAGGAGAAAATAGCATCCAATTTAAAGAATATGGGCATCGGCCAGATCAATTTTGTTACTAGTTTGAGTGAGACATTGAGTTCGGGGCTGATGAATTAGCACCCGGCCGAATGGGTCGCTTTGGAGCGGGAACGTTGTTGTTTCGGGCAATGATTTCCCCCGGTTTCAGAAAAGTTGTCCCCACTCTCATTAGTAATCCAGAAGGCATGAGGACATGACCAAAGAGCCCAGATCAATCCCACGCCAGCGTGATCTTTTGAGTCGGGTTCGTCTGAACGAGCGGATCAGCATCCGGTGCCAAGCATCCTTGATTCCCTTGCCGATAACGGCAACGTCAATACACTTCAACAGCATCACTACGCTAATGGCGTGGTTATCTGCTTCTACCTTGCCGTCCTATGCGAAAAGGTACGCCAGTAGGGGTGGTATCCCTCCTGACTACAACCTGTTTGCATGATATTTATTTGTTGCGGGGATAGGATACAGAGCTAATCGGCCGCATTCCACTAGGAATACCAGCTATCAGTATTCTTTGGCCGACTTACTTCCGGTAGAAGTTTAGGCATGATATTCCTTTTGTAAGAGCATCGTCCTAGTATAAGCCAGGATATGGGAGGATGCGGCCAGTGTAAAGTTAACGATTAATTTGTTGCCAGTAAATTTGTTGGCATTCAGAGATCTTTATAGCAGCATCGTGGTGGTTTTAATGAACCCATAAGCAGTGACGCAACTAGTGGTCTACCCAGCTTTTGACGGCTCAATTTGCCGCCGGACTACACCGGTTGACAATATGCTGTTCTTGTCTCAGATTACCTGCTTACGAATGGCTCTTCGTAAATCTATGTTCATGGCATTGGCATTTAGCATCTAGGCGTAGATGGAACAAGCTAAGTTATTTCCTTACTAAAAAAATCCGACTTTCTGGCATGGTGAATACCAGTAGGTCGGATTTGAGGCTTAGTAATCATTTGCGGGATCAATAAATATCCCGAGTCAATGAAAAACTTTCAATATTGATCGGTGAAGCCTTGGCTGATCTCAATGATGCGACCATCCGGATCAATGATCCAAACGGTGCGCCAGCCTGGGATAAAGGCATCAAAATCAAGGGGCCCTAGGCTGATCTTCGCTTCGCTACCAATCTCAGCCAGTTTCTTGTCAACGTTCTCAACTTTAAAGGCTAGATGCCGGAAACCTGGGAAAGTGTAGCCATCATTGCTTGCAGCCGGCAGGGGTGAAGCTGAATCGGCTGCAAACAATTCGAGATAGAAGGCAGAGTCTGCCATCTTGATAAATACGATTTTTTTGCCATCAGGTAGTTCTGCTACCCGGGCCCGCTTAAAGCCAAAATGGTTAACGTACCAGGCTTCGGTAGTATCTTGATCTTGGCAAGTAATTGCCAGTTGGGAAATAATTTGCATGGTTATAATTAGGCGACGGTTCCGTCGGGATACTGAGTCATACCAGCAAAGTGTATTTTGATAAGGCCGTTTTCATCAAATACCCAGCTATCGGCAAAGCGCATTTTCGCTTCACTACCGCCGGCCTGCATTGTGATCGCTTCAACAATCATCAGGGTAGTTGGATTTTCGGTTTCTGCCCAGAAAGCAATTTCGGTATCGAGACCATCGATTCCTAAAATACCTTCGAAGTGGACGCGTAATTCATCGCGACCCCGAAAGTATTTGGGTGTTTTCTCGAAGCTCGAGATGAGCAGACCATCTGGAGAATACTGAGCCAGCAGGGCATCAATATCTTTCTTGAGAATCAGTTCAATGTGAGTGCGGTATAGCTGGCCAAGTTTAGAGTCAGGAATGTTCTTCATGATGGGAGTAATAAAAGGGGTGAATTGGATTGGCTATTGTTGCCAATATCAAAGTTTGCAGGATAGCGGTTCGTAAGACATGAAGTTAACTGTGTAACGAGACACTTTAAGTCCCGTTTCGGTTTTGACGACTTCCCAGGTTTGGTCAGCATCCATCATCAAACGATTGCTGCTGGCATCGGGAGCATTCCAGGTACTGGCATGCCAATTCACAACAACATGGACGATAGCCTTGTCATCGGATTGCTTTTCGATATCGGCAATCTTAAGTGTATGTTGCTCGTCGAAGAAAATGCCAATAACTGCATTATACCAACCGGTGTAACCTTCAAAGCCTTTAACAGTGGCCTCAGGGAAGACAAATTCTACGTCTTCTGTTACTAGGTTGCGGAAGCTTTCAAGGGGAGCGTGAACATCTAGGTAGCGATACCAAGTTGTAGCAAATGACCAGAGCTCAGGATGGGAAATCATTGGAAGTTACTTGGGTGAATTTGTCAATTGTTGGGCTAGTACGCGCCGAGTCTTATTGGCCACAATGGACCCCGACTAGTTCGGGTTTGACATCACCTTCGAGAACAAGGTTGATGATATAGGGACCAGTGGAGTTAAGCATGCGGTCAATGGCAGCCGGCACTTGTTCTGGGTTCCAGACCCTTTCTCCATCCACGCCAAAACTCTTGCCAATAATATCGTAACTAATTTCTGGATAGGAAAGATCAAATGAAAGGGGGAAATCCCTTCCTTCAATTCCTCGTTCTTTCCAGAATTGTTTGATGTTTGCTTGTAGGAGTCGGTAGGATCTGTTTTGGCATACAACGAATTTCGCGTTAATGCCGTGACGCTTGGCTGTCCAAAGACATTGAATAGTGTACATACTGCCACCATCCCCTGAGAAGCCAATTACAGTTTTATCGGGATGGGCTAACTTGGCTCCAATAGCCCCTGGAAATCCGGTACCAAGGGATCCTCCCCTTGTTAGCATTTTATCGCCGGTTTTTTTGCCGGGCAGATAACGAGTAACGGGAGGAGAATTGGTTAGGGCCTCATCAAATATAATTGAGTTTGCGGGGAGTTTGTCACCCAGTACTTTGAAGAAGTAGCCAGAAGACATGTAATTGATTTTATCATCATATGCTTCAAAGGGCAGGCTTGGAGTTTCCTGGTATGTGATGTGAATATTGTTATTGGTTACGGGCGAATTGGATTCGTATTTCAGGCGGCGGGTTTCAGCCTGCTCTTTGTCGGTTGTCGACATTGAGCTCTGTAGTAGTGGCAATAACTCCCGTAGGAATGTTCCCGGTGCGCTGACGTAAGAAATGTCGACCCGATGATTTTTAGCGATGTTGGCCGGATCTGTATCAATATGGACAACAGTTGCATTGGGCGAAAAAATTTCGCCGAGATGTGGGAACACTTCAGGAAGTAAGTAGCAGCCCAATGCCAAGCAAAAGTCGCAATCCTGTAGCTTTGGCAGGCTTTGACTGCCAAACATGTGTCCAGTACTACCGTAATTTAGAAGATGATCGTCAGGAATGTTGACTTCACCTCCATCGGCAGAGTAAACACGGGCGCCAATGGTTTCGGCTAGGGAAACTAGGGGCTCTAGGCCATTTGACCAGGCAACTCCATCACCAACTAAAATGATTGGGTTGCTTGCTTTTTTGATCTCTCGAACACACTCAAGCAAATTTGCTTGAGTGGGATGAATGTCAAAACTTGGAATATGGGCAGGGAAAATATCCTCGGTGATCTCTGCATCGAGGATGTCCTCAGGAAGGCAAAGATAGACGGGCCCACAGGGTGGCGTGGATGCCACCTTAATGGCCCTGCGAACCATGCGCAGCAGGCTGCTGGGGTGTTGGACCATTGCCGACCATTTGGTGACCGGCTCAGCCATGGCAACAAGGTCTGCCGCCATTTGGGCATCCATGGCCTGGTATTTGATACCAGAGTCACCACCAATCACCACCAAGGGTGAATTGCCGCGCATGGCTTGGTACAGGTTGCCGATCGCATTGCCTAGGCCCGGCGAAGAGTGAATCTGTACCAGTGCAGGCTTGAACCGACTACGTGCATACCCGTCCGCACAGAGAACTGCAATCGACTCTTGGAGGGTAAGAATATACTTCATTTCTGGAACATTGCCTAGAGCGTCGAGAAAACCTTGCTCTACTGTTCCAGGGTTGCCAAACATATGATCAATGCCATTCGCCAAAAACTGGCGAATAATGGCTTCATGGCCTCTCATCGTATTCCTCTGTTGTTAAGATGATGGATTTGTATTGTCATGTACAAATTACCATCCATAACGCGTAAGGCCTTCTTCGAGCACCTTAAGCATTAGTTCTCCAACTAAGGTTGAATCTTGGGTGGAACGACCGGTCAGGAATGGGTAATCAAGGACGGTTGAGAGGGTATGGCCAACGCCACCATGGTATTCGCCGTCCGGACCAACAGCGTCGCGGAGAATGTATTCAAGAGGATAGAAAGGAGGACCAAAATCTGCGGAGGTATTCATCGGTTCGCCATCGTAACCGTACATTTGCGCAAAACCGGTACCTTCTTTGTAATCGTATTCACGGGCATGTCCTGTTACATGCTTACCATAAATAATGCTCTTGCGCTCTGTCCAATCACGGGCGAATGCAAGGCAGGTCACACAGTAGCATTCAGCAGCAATCAACTTGCCACGATTTAAGAAGCCAAGGATGAGGGCATGCAACCGCTCGTTGTTGACCATGTCAACCATTGGGCCGCTACCACCTGGCAGTAGAAGGGCTTCATAGGGGTCAACATATTTTTTCCAGAATTCTTCCCGGAGGTTGTTGTACTTTTCAAGCTCTAGGCCAAAGTTGGGCCCATTGAAATAGGGCATTAATGGCAATTGCTCAGCCAGATTGATTGGGTTCGCGAGAAGAGTTGAATCGTTAACCTCACTCGTGCGT
>Ga0310318_10089_pt1 | contig 11378 bp, 10 predicted proteins | sample LakEriER1TotalB5_FD_194719 | JGI IMG/M metagenome (GOLD analysis project Ga0310318, IMG submission 194719) | Enriched freshwater cyanobacterial communities from Lake Erie, Ontario, Canada - ER10.Total.B5 (v2) (version 2) | ecosystem: Environmental > Aquatic > Freshwater > Lake | place: Canada... | reverse complement strand
CAGCCCCTCCAGCCCCCGAGCCCCAGGCCTGGCTGCCCGAGGGGATTGGCGAGGCGGCCCTGCTGGCCGAGCTGCGGCGCCTCAGCTGGGGAGCGGCCGCCATCCTGCGGGCCTACGGGCGCGGCGAGCAGCCCCCCTACGGCTTTGCGCCGGTGCTGAGCGTCGAGGAGGGCGGCGAGGGTCCGGTGTCTGCCGCCGACCTGGCCGTGAACCAATGGCTGCTCGACGGCCTGGCCCAGGCCTTCCCGGCGGCCCCCTGGACCCTGCTCAGTGAGGAGACCGCCAAACAGCAGCTCACCGACGGGGTGCCCCTGGAGGCCGAGTGGCTCTGGATCCTCGATCCCCTCGATGGCACCAAGGATTTCCTCCAGGGCACGGGCGAATACGCCGTGCACCTGGCCCTAGTGCGGGGCCAGGAGGTGGTGCTGGGGGTGGTGCTATTGCCCGAACCCGAGGAGCTCTGGTTTGGCCTGCTGGGGGGCGGGGCGCCGCGGGCCTGGCGCGAAAATCGGTTAGGCGAGCGCTTCGCGCCAGCCCTCAGCTCCCGCAACCGGCTGCCGGAGCTGGTGCTGGTGGCCAGCCGCAACCACCGCGACCAACGCCTCGAAGCCCTGGTCGCCGATCTGGCCCTGGGCGCTAGTCGGGCGATCGGCAGCGTCGGCGGCAAGGTCGCCACAATCCTGCGGGGCGAGGCCGACCTCTACCTCTCGCTCTCGGGCCGCAGCGCCCCCAAGGACTGGGACATGGCCGCCCCAGATGCGGTGCTGCGGGCCGCGGGCGGTGCCTTCAGCCACGCCGATGGCCGGCCCCTCACCTACAACACTGGCGATGTGCGCCAGGCCGGCTGCCTGATCGCCAGCCACGGCCCCAACCACCAGGAGCTCTGCGCCCGCAGCGCCGCCGCCCTGGCGCGGATCGATCCGGGCTTTGCCGTTTGAGGCCTGGGCCCCACCCCGCCCAGCAAAAAGCCGGCCCCAAGGGCCGGCAACTGGCGAGGGACACCTAGGCCCCTCGCTGATCAACCATTCAGCCAATCACAGGGGGCTCACTCGACGCCGGGCTCCTGCTGGGGCACGCCGCGCAGGCTGAGGTTGATGCGGCCGCGGTTGTCGATTTCGCGCACCCGCACGGTGACGACATCGCCCACCTTGACCACGTCTTCCACCTTTTCAACCCGGGCTTCCGAGAGCTGGGAGATGTGGATCATGCCTTCCTTGCCGGGCAGGATTTCCACAAACGCGCCGATCGGAATCACCCGGGTGATGGCACCGGTGAAGGTTTCACCCTCGCTGACGCGGCGGGTGAGGCCTTCGATGATGCGCTGGGCTTCCTCAGCGGCGGCGCCGTCGTGGCTGGCGATCGTGACGATGCCGCCATCCTCGATGTCGATCTTGGTGTTGGTGCGCTCGGTGATGCCCTTGATCGTGCGGCCGCCGGGGCCGATCACGGTGCCGATCAGTTCCGGATCGATGCGGAAGCTGAGCAGGCGGGGGGCGTGGGGGGAGAGGCCGTCACGGGGCTTGTCGATCGCCTCGAGCATCTTCTCGAGGATGTGCAGCCGGGCCGGGCGGGCCTGGTTCACGGCTTCTGCCACGGTCGTCATGGCAAGACCCGTGATCTTCATGTCCATCTGCAGGGCGGTGATGCCCTTCTCGGTGCCGGCCACCTTGAAGTCCATGTCGCCGAGGAAATCCTCGATGCCCTGGATGTCGGTGAGGATGCGCACCTCCTCGCCTTCCTTGATTAGGCCCATGGCGGCGCCACTCACGGGCGCCTTCAGGGGCACGCCGGCATCCATCAGGGCCAGGGTGCTGCCGCACACCGAACCCATCGAGGTGGAGCCGTTGGAGCTGAGGCACTCCGACACGACCCGCAGCACGTAGGGGAAGCTTTCCTTGCTGGGCAGCACGGGGATCAACGCCCGCTCGGCCAGGGCGCCGTGGCCAACTTCGCGGCGGCCAGGGGAGCGCATCGGCCGGGTTTCACCCACCGAGTAGGGGGGGAAGTTGTAGTGATGCAGATACGACTTCTCGGTGGAGGGGTTGAGGTCGTCCAGCTCCTGGGCATCGCTCGGGGTGCCCAAGGTGGCGCAGGAGAGCACCTGGGTCAGGCCGCGCTGGAACAGGGCCGAACCATGGACGCGCTTGGGCAGAACCCCAGCAGCAGCGCTGATTGGACGCACTTCATCAAGGTTGCGGCCATCGACCCGCTTGCCTTCTTTGATGATTTGCTCGCGCATGAGCTTCTTGGTGAGGCTCTTGTAGCTGGTCGACAGCAGCTTGCTGTTGCCACCCACGGCCAGCTTGACGGCGTCGTTGTCCTTGAGGGCGGCGATGGTCACGCCCACTTCGGCCTTGATCGCATCGAGCTTTTCGTCGCGCTCGGCCTTGGTTTGGCTGAATTGCTTGAGCACCTCGCCGATCCCCTTGGCACATTCCTTCTCGAGGAAGGTGGGCAGGGTGGGGTCTTCGGTTTTGGCCTCGGGCAGCACCTGCTCGATGCCGAGGTCCTTGAGCAGGGCCTGTTGGGCCTTGATCAATTCGCCCACGGCCTCGAGGCCGAAGTCGATCGCCTCAATCACGTCCTGCTCGGGCAGCTGGTTGGCGCCGGCCTCCACCATCACCACCCCGTCAGGGGTGCCCGCCACCACAAGATCGAGCTCACTGCGCTCAATCTCCCGGTAGCTGGGGTTGAGGATGAAATCGTCGCCCAGCAGGCCGACGCGAACCGCGGCCATCGGTCCGGCGAAGGGAAGCTTGGCCAGCAGGCAGGCGATCGAGGCGCCGGTGACGGCGAGCACGTCGGGCGGAACCCGCTCATCGAGGGACAGCACGGTGGCCACCACCTGGATGTCGTCCCGCAGCCAGGCGGGGAACAGGGGCCGCAGGGGGCGATCAATCAGACGGGTGGTAAGGATGGCCCGTTCGGGGGGACGGCCTTCGCGGCGGAAGAAGCTGCCCGGGATGCGACCAGCGGCGTAGAGACGCTCTTCGTAGTCGCAGGTGAGGGGTAGGAAATCGATGCCCTCGCGGCCCTTGGAGCGGGTGGCAGTCACCAGGACCGACGTATCACCGCATTCGACTAACACCGAGCCCCCAGCCTGGGGGGCGAAACGACCGGTGGTCAGCCGGATCTCCCGACCATCGAAGGAGATCGACTGAGTTTGTCCTTGCACTTGAACTTATGTCCGTTTTGGTGTCGCCGACCATTGTCGCATCCGGGGTTCCTGGCCGTTGGTACGGCCAGAGGTAAAGGTGCCCAAGGCAGGGTCGAGCAAGCTGCAAAAAAGCCCGACCAGGGCCCAAATTCGGCCTGATCAGGCTCCTGAATGGCGTACATCCAGGGTTAGGAATTGGGATGGCGATCGGCGCGGGCGCCGCCAGGGCCACCTACCAGCTGGACTTAACGACGCCGGGGAGTTCGCCCTTGTGGGCGCGCTCGCGGAACTGGTTGCGGCACAGGCCGAAATCGCGATACACGCCGCGGGGCTTGCCGGTGGCCCAGCAACGGTTGCGCAGGCGGGTGGGGGCGCTGTTGCGGGGCAGGCCCTGGATCTGACGGTGAATATCGAGGCGCTCCATCGGATCAGCAGCCGATTCGAAGGCGGTCATCAGGGCTGCGCGCTTGGCAGCGAAACGATCCACCATCTTCTGGCGCTTGACGTTGCGCGCGATCATCGACTTCTTCGCCATGCGGCTGGTGCCCTAAATCCTTTGGGTGTTGAGCTTACCTCCCCGCTGGGCCGCCCCTTGCCAGCTTTCAGGCGCTGGGGCAAAGATCCGCGAGCAGGCAGCGCTCACAGGCCGGCTTGCGGGCGTTGCAGACGGCGCGGCCGTGATAGATGAGCCGTAATGACAGGGTTTCCCAGTCCGCCTGGGGCAGCAACGTCATCAGGTCGCGCTCGATCCGGATCGGATCGCTGTGGCGGCTGAGGCCGAGGCGGCCACTGAGGCGGCCCACGTGGGTGTCGACCGTGACACCGGCATTGATGCCATAGGCATGGGCCAGCACCACATTGGCGGTCTTGCGAGCCACGCCGGGCAACGGCAGCAGCTCGGCCATGGTTTGGGGCACCACGCCGCCATGGCGCTCCAGCAACAGGCGCGAGCTGGCCACGATGTGTTTGGCCTTGTTGCGGAAAAAGCCCGTGGATTGCACATAGGGCTCCACGGCGCTGCTCTCCACCGCCGCCGCTGCCGCCGCATCGGGGAACCGCTCAAACAGGGCCGGCGTCACCTTGTTGACCCGCTCATCGGTGCATTGGGCCGAGAGCATGGTGGCCACCAGCAACTCCCAGGGAGTGTGCCAATCCAAGGAGCAGGTGGCATCGGGATAGGCGTCGCCGAGCCGCCCAAAAATTTCCGGCATGCGCTGCTTGGCCGTGGGCCGTTTCGGCTTGGCCGCAGCCCGTTTTGGCTTGCCGGCCTTCGGGGGCTCGGGGCCCGGGGCGGCGGCGGCGTTCATGGCGGCGACAGGCCCCAACCTCAATGGCCCAGCAGTTGCTGCACGGCGGGCAGCTGGCTGGTGTCCTTGACGATCAGCACCACGCTCAAACCCACCAGCAACACAAAGCCCGACTGCATAAAGGCCATTTGGAAGCGCTCCGGCAGGGGGCGCCCGCGCAGGCCCTCGATCAGCAGCAGCAGGAACTGGCCGCCATCGAGCAAAGGCAGGGGCAGGGAATTGAGCACGGCCAGGTTGATCGAGATCAGGGCCGTGAACAGATACAGGCTGCTGCCGCCCTGGTGGGCGAGGGAGGCGCCCATCTGCACGATCTTCACGGGGCCCGACACCTGGCTAGCGGTCTCGCCGAAATTGGTCACCAGGCTGACGAAGCCGCTGATGGTGCGTTTGGTCAGGGCAGCGGTGTCGCGGCTGGCCTGGCGGATCACCTCCAGGGGTCCCTTGGCGCGGCGGTAGGCCGGGGTGCCGAAGGGTTGGAGCTGGGCACCGATCTTGCCGATGCCATCGACGGCGGCGGGGGTGAGGCTGAGGCTGCGGCGGGTTCCGTTGCTCTCGGCCTCAAGCTGGAGGGTGTGGGCCGGCGATCCCTTGATGCGGCTCACCAAATTGGCCACGGCGGCCTGGCCGCCGGCCAGCCGTTGGCCCTCGATGCTGATGATCCGATCGCCCGCCACCAGGCCAGCGGCGGCGGCGGCCTGGCCTGGCGCCACGCCGGCGACCAGCACACCCGGGCTGGCGCCGTAGCCGGCGGGAATTCCCACAAACGCCCCCTGGGCCAGCAGCACGGTGAAGGCGAGCAGCAGGTTGGCGAGCACGCCGGCGGCAATCACCAGGCCCCGCTGGTGCAGGGGGCGGTTGCGCAGCAAATTGGGGTCATCCGCTGGAACCTTGCTGTCCTCGTCGTCATCGGGGAAGGAGACGAAGCCGCCCAAGGGGATCGCCCGCAGGGCGAATTGCACACCACGGCTGCGCCGCTCCAGCAGCACCGGGCCGAAGCCCACCGAGAAGCCACTTACCCGAATGCCCTGCCAGGTGGCAGCAAAAAAGTGGCCGGCTTCGTGAACCACGATCAGGCCAGCCAGGATTGCCAGTGCGGTGAGAACACCCATGCAGCACGGATCCTTGTGTGAATCCATTGTGAGGCTTGGTGGCCTAGGCCCGAGGGTCGGGTCGGGCGGTCGGGGGCCGAAGGGTCACCGCCTTGGCAGGCCCAAGACTTGAGGCAGGCTCAGGCGGGCTTGAGCGCCTCGGCGCCGAAGTAGGGCACTAGGGCCGCCGGCAGGGCAACGCTGCCATCGGGCCGCTGGCCCGTTTCCAACAGGGCCGCCATCGTGCGGCCCACCGCCAGGCCGCTGCCGTTGAGGGTGTGCACCAGCCGGGTTCCCTTGGTTTCCTTCAAGCGAATCGACGCCCGCCGCGCCTGGAAATCACCGCAGGCGCTGCAACTGGAGATCTCCCGGTAGGCGCCGGCCCCCGGCAGCCACACCTCCAGGTCGTAGGTGCGGTTGGCCGAGAAGCCCAGATCGCCGCTGCAGAGCTCGATCTTGCGGTAGGGCAGCTCCAGGGCCTCAAGCACTGCTTCGGCATCGGCGGTGATCTGCTGGTGGGCTGCCGCCGACTCCTCGGGGCGCACGAACCAGTACAACTCAACTTTGTTGAATTGGTGCAGGCGAATCAGGCCGCGGGTGTCGCGGCCGTAGGAGCCGGCCTCACGACGGAAGCAGGGCGTGTAGGCGGCGTATTTGAGCGGCAGCTGGTCGGCACTGAGCACCTCATCGCGGTGCAGGGAGGTCACCGGCACCTCGGCGGTGGGGGTGAGCCAGAGGTCGTCCTCGGCGCAGCGGAAGCTTTCCTCGGCGAACTTGGGCAGCTGGCCCGAACCCAGCAGGCTGGCGCTATTGACCAGGATCGGCGGCATCACCTCGGTGTAGCCCTTGGCGGCGTGCAGATCGAGCATGAAGCTGATCAGGGCACGCTCGAGGCGCGCCCCCTGGCCCAGCAGGGTGATGAAGCGGCTCTGGGCGATCCGCACCGAGCGCTCGGTTTCAAACAGACCCAGCCGCTCGCCGATCTGCCAATGCTCCTCGAGGCCTTCCTCCTGGCGGGGGGTGCCCCAGCGCTTGATCTCAACGTTGTCGGCTTCGCTTTTGCCATCCGGAGTTTCGGCGGAGGGCAGGTTGGGCAGGCTCAGCAGGTACTCGCGCAGGCGCAGGTTGAGGGCCTTTTCTTCCTCCTCGAGCACCGCCACCTGCTGCTTGAGCCGGTTGCCCTGCTCCCGCAGCTCCTTCAGCTCAGCGCCAGCTGAATCGGCGCCAGCCCTGATGCGCAGGCCCACCTCCTTGCCAACCCGATTGCCCTCGGCCTGGAGGTTGCTGCGCTGCTCTTCGAGGGTGCGTTGTTGCTGGGCGATCAACTGGGGCCCGGTCAGGTCCACGCTCATGCCGCGCCGACCCAGTTGCTGGCTGATCAGCTCAGGGGTATCGCGCAGCAGACGCTGATCGAGCACGGGCCTCGGGGCAAGGAAACCGCAGCCTAGGGGTCGCCCCTGGGGGGAGCACCAAGCCAGGCCGGCTCAGGGAACCAGAGCCAAGACGCGGCTCAGCGCAGCAAGGGCAGATCCTTAGCTTCAGAGCACCTGAACGACTTCGTCGACTTCGGGGATGGCTTCGCGCAGCTTGCGCTCGATGCCCATCTTCAGGGTCATGGTGCTGCTGGGGCAGGAGCCGCAGGCGCCCTGGAGCCGCACCTTGACGATCGGGCCATCGATTTCGACCACTTCGACGTTGCCGCCATCGGCCATCAGGTAGGGGCGCAGCTCATCGAGGGTCCGCTCGACGTTGGCGAGGGTGAGGGCGCGGGGGTCAAGCTCGGCTGCGGTGTCATCGGCAGCAGCCGGTGCTGTGTCGACTGGAGCGGTGTCGGTGCCCATTGGTCTTAGGTCGAATGACCACCAGCTTAGGAAGGCGCCCCCAGGGCCTGACTGACCCCTGGCGGGAGCAGCGTTCAGCCAGGCCGCCAGGGGCTTGGACTTGTCCATGCGGGGGCGGCCCCAGGCCCTCCTTAGGATTCGTCTACTTGCGGCGGTCCACCGGGCCCGCCGGCCCGCAGCCTGTCCATGACCGACGTTCCCGTTAAGCGGATTCGCAATTTCTGCATCATTGCCCACATCGACCATGGCAAATCGACCCTGGCCGACCGCTTGCTGCAGACCACCGGCACGGTGGCGGCCAGGGACATGCAGGAGCAGTTCCTCGACAACATGGACCTGGAGCGGGAGCGCGGCATCACGATCAAGCTCCAAGCGGCCCGGATGGAATACAAAGCCGCCGATGGTGAGCTCTACATCCTCAACCTGATTGATACCCCCGGCCACGTCGATTTCTCCTACGAGGTGAGCCGCTCCCTACAGGCCTGCGAAGGGGCCCTACTGGTGGTGGATGCCAGCCAAGGGGTGGAAGCCCAGACCCTGGCCAATGTGTATCTGGCCCTGGAAAATGATCTCGAGATCATTCCGGTCCTTAACAAGATCGACCTCCCTGGCGCCGATCCCGTACGCATCGCCGCCGAGATCGAAGCGATCATTGGCCTCGACACCACAAACGCCATTACCTGCTCCGCCAAAACAGGAATAGGTGTGGCGGGGATCCTGCAGTCCGTGGTGGATCGGGTGCCACCGCCACCGGATCGGCTCGAGGAGCCGCTCAAGGCCCTGATCTTCGATTCCTACTACGACGCCTACCGGGGCGTGATTGTCTATTTCCGGGTGATTAGCGGAACCATTGCCCGCAAGGACAAGGTGCTGCTGATGGCCAGCGGCAAAAGCTACGAACTCGATGAAGTGGGGGTGATGGCGCCGGACCAGCGCCAGGTGGAGTCGCTCCATGCCGGCGAGGTGGGCTACCTTTCGGCCTCGATTAAGGCCGTGGCCGATGCCCGCGTCGGCGACACGATCACCCTGCTAGCCAACCCGGCCGCCGAAGCCCTGCCCGGCTACGCCGAAGCCAAGCCCATGGTGTTCTGCGGCCTATTTCCCACCGACGCCGACCAATATCCAGACCTGCGCGAGGCCCTCGACAGGCTGCAGCTCTCCGATGCGGCGCTTAAGTATGAGCCGGAAACCAGTAGCGCCATGGGCTTTGGCTTCCGCTGCGGCTTCCTGGGCCTGCTGCACATGGAGATTGTGCAGGAGCGGCTGGAGCGGGAATACGACCTGGACCTGATCGTGACGGCGCCCTCAGTGGTGTATCAGGTGAACCTGCTCGATGGCAGCGTCATGCTGGTGGATAACCCGGCCACCTTGCCCGATCCCCAGAAGCGTGAATCGATCGAAGAGCCCTACGTGAAACTGGAGATCTACACGCCCAACATCTACAACGGTGCCCTGATGGAGCTGTGCCAGGAGCGCCGCGGTGAATTTATTGATATGAAATACATCACCACCGACCGGGTCACCCTCCACTACGAAATGCCCCTGGCTGAAGTGGTGACCGACTTCTTCGACCAGATGAAGAGCCGCACCAAGGGCTACGCCTCGATGGAATACAGCCTGATCGGCTATCGCAAAAACGAGCTGGTGCGCCTCGATGTGTTGATCAACGCCGAAAAAGCCGATCCCCTCACCACGATCGTGCACCGGGATAAGGCCTACAACGTGGGCAAGGGCCTCGTTGAAAAGCTGAAGGAATTGATTCCCCGTCAACAGTTCAAAATTCCGATCCAGGCCTCGATCGGCAGCCGCATCATTGCCAGCGAAAGCATCAGCGCCATCCGCAAAGATGTGCTAGCCAAATGCTACGGCGGCGACATTTCCCGCAAGAAAAAACTACTGCAGAAACAGGCCAAGGGCAAAAAGCGCATGAAGGCCATGGGCAAGGTGGATGTGCCCCAGGAGGCCTTTATGGCCGTGCTCAAGCTCAACCAATAGGGCTCTTGGGCTGATCCAGGGACCGGAGCGCAGGGAACGCAGCAGCGAGGCCCGGGAACCCTATGGCTCCAACCGTTGGAGGCCTGCTTCATGGCCCATTACCCCAGTTACCGCTGGCCGCAGCACCAGGGCGAGCCAGGATTTGTGCTGCCCCTGGCCCTGCTGGCCGGCCTGGTGCTCTCGGCCAGCAGCCTGTCCCTGCTCGGCGTGGCCCTGGGCTCCCACCAGGCCCAGGCCTCCGAGCACCGCCGCCGCCAGGCCGACGACGGCCTACACGACCTGGCCCAACTGCTTGCCGATGACCTAGTTGGGCGCCGCCCTGAGGAGCTCAACTCCTCCCGCCTCGGCCCCGACCTGCTGGACCTCGCCCTGCCGGCCGGCTGGCAACTCGGCGGGCTGCAATGGCAACCGAGCGAGCCGTCGGACCCCGGCCTGGTCGCCCTGCAGGTCACGATCAAGGGCCGCGGCGGCGAGCAGCGCCAGGGCGTGGTGCGGTTTGAGCGGTCGTTGCCGGATGGGCTGATCCGGGCCCTGCACCAGGAGGGGGCGTGAACCTGGCGGAAGTGCTGCTGGCGGGATTGCTATTTAGCCTGGCCAGCGCCGGCTCCCTCGAAGTGATGGCCGGCCTGGGCCGCTCCCAGCAAAGGACCAGCCAGGCCCAGGCCGCTGAAGTGCAGCTCGAGGCCGAACTGCGCCGCAGCCAGGCCCTCGTGCGGTCTGGGGCGGCGCAACAACAGGCCACCGACCTGGCCTGCGAGCAGCCGGCCCTGCTGCTGAGCCGCCTGCTGACGGACCCCGCCCCCGGGGAGGGCAACGACCCAGCGCCGAGCGCGGCGACCCCTGCCCCCCTGGTCCGCCAAGTGAGCGTGCTGGCCCCTGGCCTCGTGCGCTTGCAGCTAGGGGCAGCCGGGGGGCGCTGGCAACGGCAACGGCTGTTCAGCGCTGCCGCCTATGGGCTCTGTCCACCCGGGGGAGGGACCCTGGGATGACCCTGGCCGAACAGCTGGTGGTGGTGGGCCTGCTAGGTGGCCTGGGCAGCTGGGGCCTGGCCATTGGCCAGGAAAAACGGCAACGCCAAAAGGTGGAGGCCGTGGCCGGTGAACTGCTGGCCGGCATCCAGCTGGCGAGGGCCGGGGCAGAACGCGGCCAGCTGGCCTGCGGCCTCAGCCTGGATCCGGAGGGTTGGCAGGAGCCGGCCGATGGCAGCCTGCCGGTCTGCGCCCCGGGGCTGAGAAAGTTCGGCGACGCCGTGACCCTGGCCCACAGCTTCCCCGCCACCCTGCGCTTCAGCGCCAACGGCCTGGTGATCGATGGCGGCGTGGTGGTGCTGAGCCACTCCGGCACGGGGCTGCGCCGCTGCCTGGTGATGGCCCTGCCCCTGGGGTTGGTGCGCCTGGGCCGCTACGACGCCGATCCCGCCGGCCCCTTGAGTGCCACCCAGTGCCAGGCGGAGCGATGAACAAGCCCCTCCAAGGCTCCCAGAGCAGCCCGCACCAGCTAGCGACCCTGAAGGCTGGCAACTGGCCAGGGGCCTTGGAGCCCCAGGGGTCTTACGGCTTCACCTTGGTGGAACTGCTTTTGGCCCTGGGGCTGGGTTTGCTGGTGGCGGCCTGGCTCATCGAAGCCCTGCTGGCCCATGGCTCCCTCAGCGCCAAATTGGTGGACCGGCTACAGCAACGGGAATTCGAACGGCGCGCCCGCCGCCTAATCGAAGACGACCGCCGCTTAGCGAACCTGGCCAGCAGCCAGCCTGGAGCAGAAGGAACGGCCTGCAACCTGGCCGGGCGCCAACCATTGCTGCAGTTGCAATTGCCCGCGGGCAAACCACCAATCACCTGGAGCCTTGGCGTTGCGCCCTCAGCGATCTGGCGCGGCCAGGTGTTGATGCGTTGCGGCCCGGCCTACGGCCTCGATGGCCAGCCCAGCCTCACGGGCAGCTGGCAAAACCGGGTGGTGCTGGATCGGGCTGAGGGGTTTGAGATTCCGATTT
>Ga0310318_10088_pt1 | contig 11419 bp, 9 predicted proteins | sample LakEriER1TotalB5_FD_194719 | JGI IMG/M metagenome (GOLD analysis project Ga0310318, IMG submission 194719) | Enriched freshwater cyanobacterial communities from Lake Erie, Ontario, Canada - ER10.Total.B5 (v2) (version 2) | ecosystem: Environmental > Aquatic > Freshwater > Lake | place: Canada... | reverse complement strand
GTAGTTTTGCCGTTATGGATGCCCTTAATCTCAAATTTGATGCCGCTGAATTTGATGCGGTATGGACGGTGGAATGCGCTCCACACATCGCAAACAAACAGGGCTTTGCTGATGAATTAATGCGGGTACTAAAGCCCGGTGGTTTATTAGTGGCAGCTGATTGGAATCAACGGGATCACAGCGTCACCCCCTTCAGCGGCCTTGAACGGTGGGTATTGGAACAGCTGCGGGTGCAATGGGCCCATCCCGCTTTTTCCAGCATTAATTCCTTTTGTAAAAATCTAAACGCCACTGGTGCTCTAGATAAACCAGCCCAAACTGGCAACTGGAGCAGTGAAACTCTGCCCTCCTGGATTGCCTCAATAACAGAAGGTATAAAACGCCCAGGGGCAGTTTTAAGCCTTGGCCCTAATGCTTTCATCAAAGCCTGCAGAGAAATACCAACGTTGTTATTGATGCATTGGGCTTTTGCAAATGGCTTAATGCAATTTGGCTTATTTAAGGCAGAACGGCGTCGTCGGTAATCGGGTAGGTGCCAAACTCAATCAAGCGTTCACATAAAGGTTTTAATTCCTGCAAAGTTTCTATTAATTGTTGCTGTTGTTGTTGTGGCTGAGTGATTGCCTCTGAGGGCCAATTAAGATCTACAAAAAATACATATTCCCCCAGCTCTCGTTTTGATGGCCTTGATTCAATCCGGCTCATATTTAATTGCCGTTTAGCAAATACTTGCAAAGCTTCCACCAATCCACCAGGGGAATTGGCATGCAACGAGAAGGCCAAACTAGTGCAACTAGCAGCCTCGATTTGAGCTTTTAATGAGCCACGTAATAACAAAAATCTTGTGCAATTGCCCTGCTGATCATTGATCGGATAAGCCAATTCCGCTAGGCCGTGTTTTAGGGCTGCCGATTGTGATGCGATCGCTGCTCTAAATCGTGAACCCTTCACCATTCGAGCCGCTTCTGCTGTGGAATTGGTGGGCAACTGCAGTGCTTGAGGAAGATGCTTTTGCAACCAGCTGCTGCATTGACCAAGGGCCTGGGGATGAGACAAAACCTCGGTGATGCCATCTAAAGATCCATCGCCAAGTAAGGCATGGCGAATCGGCAACACCAACGCCCTTTCGATGCTTAATGGGGTTTTTTGAAATGCACCCGATTCCCAAAGCGTATCCAAACAAGTGGTAACACCCCCTTCCACAGAATTCTCAACCGGCACTACCGCTGCATCCACCAGGCCAGATCCCAGTGCTTCCATCACATTGCGAATTGTGATCTGCGGTAGTAACCGGGCCTGAGGCGCATTTGCCAAATTTGCAAGGCGTAAAGCGGCCTGTTCTCCGTAGGTTCCAACCGGACCCAGGTAAGCAATGGCAGAAATGGGCACTAACAACGGAGCAAAAAGGGCACACACCGATAGGATCCTGCACGATTAGGGGTTCGGCCATGGTTTTGGCCTTCAGAGCTGTCCAGAAACTAGATCTTCCAGTTTTGGACCAGCCAGGCAGGTTGCCCGATTATTTGCGCGAAGAAAGGCGAGTGGTGGGAGCACTTTTAAGCTCCGAACAACTCACTTGCCTTGCGGCTGGCAGTTATCGCTACGCGGTAAATCCATTGCAGTTGTTCCAATTGCGGATAAAACCAGTGGTGGAACTAAAAGCACAGCAATTTCCAGGACGGCTCGAACTCAATTCTGTGAAATGCGATCTAGATGGTGTACCCGGCATCACAGACAACTTTCAATTGAGCTTGCGTTCTTGGCTTGAAGCTGAACCAAATGGCTTGGTAGGTGAAGCGGAATTAAGTGTTGAAGTGGATCATCCCGCGATATTGCGCCTGATCCCTGCGCGGATACTGGAGGCCACCGGTGAATCGCTGCTGAACGGCATCCTGCTTACCATCAAAGGGCGGGTTGGGAAGCAAGTGGTGCGTGATTTCCAGAGTTGGTGCCAAGTGCAAAGCTGAGGCGATGCAGGGGGCTTGGGCCAAGTTTTTGTAATGCCTTGCGGTGCTGCAAGGTGCCATAGCCGTGATGTTGCTCTAGGCCATACCCAGGCCAAACAAAAGCCAAGCGTTCCAAAAGTTGATCACGTTGTTCTTTTGCCAAAATGCTGGCGCAAGCGATGGTGAGGCAGCTGCTGTCGCCCCGCACAACTGTTTTTTGCGCTGCCTTCCAGGGCCTAAGTGTTAAGGAGCCATCCACCAGCAATAATTCCGGCACCACCTGCAACCTTTGCAGGGCCCGCAACATTGCAAGTTCGGTGGCGGCTCGAATCCCAATACGATCAATTTCAGCTGCCGATGCTTGGCCATAACCAAAGCTTGCTAAAAAAGGGGAGATAAGAGGAATCAGAGCAGCGCGCCGTTTAGGTGATAAAGCTTTGCTATCTGTTACCCCTAATTGAGGTAAATAAGCAAAGGCTTCTGCATCTAAGCAAACTGCAGCAGCCCACACGGGGCCGAATAAACAACCCCGGCCCACTTCATCAACCCCGGCAAAACTATTAAGGCCAAGTTGTTGTTTTGAGGCAAGGCTTAGCTCCAGTGGTATTTCCAGAATCAGCTTGCTGAAGAACGCCTGCGCCTACGGCGACCTTCATCGGCTGGATCAAGCTCTGTTTCGATTGCAACTTCAGCTTCTTTGTTTATTGCTATTTCATTATTTTCATCTGATTCATTTGTTTCCTCTAATTGCTTTGTTTCCTCTAATTCAAATAGTTCATCAAATTCTGGTTCTATTGTTAGGAGTGGTGCAATCGTAAAAAGCTCTTCTTGTTCGTGTTCTGAATTATTGAAACCATCCCCGTCCGCTGGGGTGATTTCAACCATCGAAGACCTGCCGGCACCACGTCCACCGCGACGACGCCTGCCGCCTTGCGCCGCGAGTTCGGTGCGGGCCAACTCCAATACCTCGGCAGCATCTTCGCCGGGGCGAACAACTTTCACCACTACATTTTCCAGTTCCTCGGGGGCGGGATCTAGCAGTAACGCAGGGTTTAGGCCCATCCAACCAAAAACCAACTCCTGGCTGTCGTCCATGGAAACCGCAAGCAGTTCAGGATCGTTGCGCCTTGGCTCTGAAGCAGCAGTGGCTGTTGCTGTTGCTGTTGTTAAAGCGGGCACGCCATTGCTGGCAGCTGTTGGTTCCGTATCAAAACTGCGCGTTCCGCCCCTACCACCACGGCGACGGGCACCGGCATCAATTCCGCTAGGACTCGATACTTCAGCCCTTGCAGAAGCCACCGAACGCACTAAACCAGGCAGTGCCGCCAATGGTTGCAGGCTGTCTTTTCCTGGCAGAGTAACCACATGGCCCAAGCCACCACAGCTGGGGCAGGCCCTACCAAATAGTTCATAAATATTTTGCCCCTGACGCTTGCGAGTGAGCTCCACCAGCCCCAATTCAGTAATTTGGGCGATTTGAGGGCGGGCTTGATCATCCCGCATTGCTTGGGTGAAATGCTCAAGCAGCATTAATTGATCGCGGCGAGATTCCATATCAATGAAATCAATAATCACAACTCCACCGATATTGCGTAACTTCAGCTGCCGGGCAATCTCAGTGGCAGATTCACAATTTGTCCAAAGAACTGTCTCCCTTGAATTAGCCGATCGGGTAAATGAACCGGAGTTCACATCAACTACTGTGAGAGCTTCAGTGGGTTCGATAATTACATAACCGCCCGATGGCAAATCAACCCTTGGTTTTAATGCATCACGAATAGCCGCATGCACTTTGTAATGTTCGAGAATTTCAGTGGATTCATCATGAAATTCCACCACAAGATTTGCTTGATCTTGGCCAAGAAATGCATTAACGCGGGCGACGGCTTCTTGAGAATCCACCACAACCTTCAACACTTCTGGGCTGTAGAGATCACGCAATACACGATGAATAAAATCTTCGTCGCGATTTAATAAAATAGGAGGCTGGGCGGTTTCCGCCGCTTGTTGGATTGCTTCTAATTGACGCAATAAAGATTCAAGATCATCGATAATTTGCTCTTCGCTAATACCCTCAGCCTCAGTGCGCACCAGCAAACCGGTGCCCGGTGGTTTGATTAATACCGATAGGGCCCGCAAACGATTACGTTCCGATTCAGCCGCAATGCGGCGAGAGATATTTACCCCTTGGCCATGGGGCTGCAGCACTAAAAACCGCCCTGGCAAAGAAAGATTTCCCGTTAAGCGGGGGCCCTTAGTGCCTGTGGGCTCCTTCATTACCTGCACCAACACCTTTTGGCGAGGTTCAAGTAATTCGGTGATAGCTGCCCCACCTTTTTTTAAACGCAGGGGCCCAAGATCAGAAAGGTGAATAAATCCATTCTTTTCACTTTCGCCAATATTTACAAATGCGGCATCAATACCCGGTAAAACATTTTCAACAGTACCTAAATAAACATCACCAATTTGATGGCGACCTTGGGCAACGATTAATTCATCAACCCGTTCTTCGTTGAGTACGGCTGCGATCCGTAATTGCTCAGCGATAACGATCTGCTGTGGCATGGGCTGAGGCAACCCCTTGCGGGATCACCAATAAGGGTGGATGGGGAAATAAAAAATGCTTTTGTGCTTTCAGTTGTTGGGAACTGAAGCAAAGATCAAACCAATTAGACGTATTTCAACAATGCATATCAAAAGACATGCTGCGTGTGCAGGAATCAGACAGCTACCTAGAACCCTTGGACGCATTCACTGCCGGGAGCGATAAACGCAGCCTGGTTTGAGGGCGATTCTTCGGGCGGTATCTCCGCCTCATTAATAATTTAGCACGCCAGATTCAAGGATTCGCGAATCTGATGCACTAACAGCAGGGGCGTAGCCAAGCGTTGCTCCAATAGTTGCAGCATTTGATTTGGTTTAAGTGAGCGGCCACTGTTTTCCACCCAACTATCTAAACCGATTTCCACTCCAGTGGATTTCCATTGATACCAATGCAAATCAAGCAAATATACTTTTAAATCTTTTTCCTTTAGGCGGCCCAATCGATCTTTGCAAATTAACGGCAATCGTTCTGCTGCCAGAAGCTCGCCAAGGGCTCCTTGCCAAACTTCCGCTTCAGGGCATTCAAACCCTGGCTGCACCTCGATGTTTAGTCGCCAACTGGCGGAAACGATCGACTGGGATAAGGCGGGCGCGTGCACTGCAATTCCGTGGGCACTTATTAGTTGCAGCCCTGGCGGTAGTTGAGGCTGCAAAAGTTCTAGAAATTTTTCAGCTGTAATTTCAGCGCAAAAGCTGAGATCGAACCAATCAGCATGGGCCTCGGCCCCAAGGGGCAAGGCAAGGGCAAGCTGCAACCGCGGCAAAGGGTGGAAGCCACCGCTAAAACTCACCGGCATTCGTGATCGCCGCAAGGCGCGATCAAAAATTCTCACTAAATCAAGATGGCTCAACAAAGCCATCTCGGCAGTTTTTGCAAAACAAACCCGCAACCTGGCCACCTGCTCATCAGGAGGCTTGCGCGGTTTAGCGATTGGGGGTATTGGAAGGGCTGGCACCACTACGTTGTGCCCTAAATTCTCACCGCATACTCCGCAATGACTACAACTTTCAAAGGAGCAATCAGGCAATTGTTGAGCCATTAAGGCTCGCTCAAGATCCTCCTGAAGCCATTGCTTACTTACTCCTGAATCAATGTGATCCCAGGGCAGCGGTTCACGGCAACGCTCTTGGCGCTGTTCAGGGCTAAGGGCCTGAAGCTCAGCCCAAGTGCCCAGTTCCAGGGCCCTATATCGCCCCCCTAATCCTGCCGCCTCAATCGCCCCAATCCAAGCGCCGTAAGTGCGATCAGTGTTCTCAAACCAGGCATCCATGCCGGCGCCTGCTCGCCAGGCGGCTTCAATCACTGGCGCAACACTTTGATCGCCGCGGCCGATGAAATCCTCCATCGCTGAAAGCCGCACATCGGTGAAATTCACCTTCAACGCACGAAATTGTGCAAAACGCTGCTTCAGCAACTTTTGGCGGCGCTGAAATTCCAAAGACGACACGCTGTGCCACTGAAATGGCGTATGCGGTTTTGGAGTGAAATTACTGATGGTGAGGTTGAGCTCCAACCTACCGATATCGCTCATCTCAGTGCGCAACATCTCAACGGTATCGGCTATGCCATGCACATCGGAATCGGTTTCACCAGGCAAGCCAATCATGAAATAGAGCTTCAGCTTGCGCCAGCCGTGCTGCATCGCAGTGCGCACCCCTTCGATCAAATCTGTATCGGTGAGGCCTTTATTGATAATGTCTCGGAGCCGTTGGGTGCCGGCCTCTGGTGCAAAGGTGAGGCTGCCCTGCTTTGTGCCACCAAGGATATGGGCAATATTGCTATCAAAGCGATCGATGCGCTGGCTCGGCAAAGCCAAGCTCACGTTGTGTTCTTGCAATCGATTACGCAATTCCACCCCCACCGCAGGTAGGGCTAAATAATCGCTGCAACTAAGCGAAAGAAGCGAAAAATCGCTGTATCCGGTTTTAATCATGCCGGTTTCCACCGCTTCCACCACCTCTTTGGGATCCACATCCCTGGCGGGGCGCGTGAGCATGCCGGGCTGGCAAAAGCGACAACCACGGGTGCAACCGCGGCGGATTTCCACGGTGAGGCGATCGTGAACAGTTTCTACATTTGGTACTAACGCCATGGCGTAGTGCGGCATGGGCGTAGCGGTGCGTCTAAAAACCCTGCGTTTTCCGATGCAGGGCACATAAACACCGGGGATTTCAGCAAGATCTTCTAAAACCGCGCGTCTTGTTAAGCCAACCCCAATCGCTTCCTCTAATACCAAGCCAATTTCAGCAAGTAATTCCTCCCCATCGCCGAGGGCAATGAAATCAAAAAAAGGTGCATAGGGCTCCGGATTACTGGTGGCGGTTTGACCGCCAGCAAAGATCAAGGGAGGTGCATCAGGGTGATCCAGGGGGAGATCACCACGCTGAACAGAGCGCAGGGGGATACCAGCTAAATCCAGCATTTCCAGCACATTGGTGGCGCCCAGTTCGTAGCTAAGGCTGAAACCAAGGATGTGAAAACTAGCGAGGGGGCGTTTGCTTTCCACAGCAAACAGAGGCGCCCTAACAGCTCTAAGCCGTGCCGCTAAATCGGGCGCCGGCAGGTAAGCACGATCGCAAAGCTGCCGCGGTTGAGCATTAAGGATTGAATAAAGAATGATGTGGCCAAGGTTGCTGGCGCCTACTTCATAAACTTCTGGGTATGTGAGTGCCCAGCGCACCGCTGCTTGATCCCAATCACGAGGTATCACCCCCCTTTCGTTGCCCAAATAGCGGCCGGGCTTGGAAATTCCCGTATTAACTAAAGACGCGAAGGGAATTGATGGCACGTTGGCAGGAAGGAGCGCCGCCATAGGAGAATTAATGAAGTATTAGAGAGTGCATTGGTTCAAGTAAACGGCAACTATCTCAAGCTCAAAGCAGGCTATCTGTTCCCCGAAATTGCACGGCGGGTTAGAGCTTTCAGTGACGCCAATCCCAGCGCTGCAATCATCCGCCTCGGCATTGGCGACGTAACAGAACCTCTGCCGCAGGCGTGTCGTGCTGCGATGAAAAAAGCCGTTGATGAAATGGGCACCCGGGATGGATTTAGAGGCTACGGCCCCGAACAGGGATATCAATGGCTGCGAGAAAAGATTGCCAGCAATGATTTTCAAGCTCGCGGCTGCCAGATCAGCGCAGAAGAAATCTTTGTATCCGATGGATCCAAATGTGATAGCAGCAATATCCTCGATATCCTCGGCCCTGAAAATCGCATTGCTGTTACAGATCCGGTTTACCCGGTTTATGTAGATAGCAATGTGATGGCGGGTCGCACTGGCGAGGCCGATGAGCTGGGTCGCTATGGCGGTCTTTCATATTTGCCAATCACTGCTGCTAATGGCTTCACAGCGGAAATACCAACTGAAAAGGTAGATCTGATCTATCTCTGCTTCCCAAATAACCCCACCGGTGCTGTAGCTAGCAAAGCTCAACTAAAAGCCTGGGTTGATTACGCCCGCGCTAATGAAGCCTTGATTTTATTTGATGCAGCTTACGAAGCTTTTATTCAAGATCCCGAATTACCCCATTCAATTTATGAAATTGAAGGCGCCCGCGAATGCGCTATTGAATTTCGTTCATTTTCAAAAAATGCTGGTTTCACTGGCACCCGCTGCGCCTTCACTGTGGTGCCCCGCGGCTTAATGGGTAAAGCAATAAATGGCGAAAAAGTAGAAATTTGGGGGCTATGGAACCGGCGCCAGTGCACCAAGTTCAACGGCGTTAGCTACATCGTGCAACGGGCAGCGGAAGCGGTTTACAGCTCAGAAGGAGCTGCTGAAGTAAAAGCGCTGGTGGCTTTTTATATGGAAAATGCCGCAATCATTAGAAACGCCCTTAGCGCCGCAGGGCTGCAGGTGTATGGCGGCGAACAGGCACCTTATGTATGGATAAAAACCCCTGAAGGTTTGGATTCCTGGGGATTTTTCGACAACTTGCTTTCCGGTGCAAATGTGGTGGGCACACCAGGCAGTGGCTTTGGGGCAGCTGGTGAGGGCTATTTCCGCCTATCGGCTTTCAATAGCCGCGCCAATGTGGAAGAAGCGATGGCAAGGCTAAAAAAGCTATTGGTATCTCCATAAACCCATATCGCGGCCAACGCTTGCCTAGATTTTTAAGCTGTTATGTGCGACTTGGCCAAGATGACCAATCTGCATAAGGCTTCCCAATCGCCAGAAGGCAACCCAGGTGGTGTTGCGGTATTGGAAAAGGCCCCCGAACGGGTGCGCAAACCGTCGCCCCGCTACAAAGTGCTGCTCCACAACGACCCGGTTAACAGCATGGAATATGTGGTTACCACTTTGCGGCAGGTGGTGCCATCACTCAGTGAACAAGATGCCCTCGCTGTGATGCTGGAGGCCCACAGCACCGGCGTTGGCCTGGTGATTGTTTGTGACATTGAGCCCGCTGAGTTTTACTGCGAAACTCTTAAGAGCAAAGGTTTAACAAGCAGCATCGAGCCAGAGGAGTGATGGCTTGGCTTAACACCCTGCTCTACCCAGCGGTGTTGGTTGCTATTTTCCTGGGCTTTCAAGCCCTGGGGGCCGCGCCAGCGTTGGCGGCGCTGCCGGCACTGCTGGCTTTATTAGTGAGCCTGCCGCTACGGGTTAAGAATCTATGGGGGGAAAAGCAAGCCTGGGTGAGCTTGGGGGTGGTTGCGTCATCACGAAAAGATGTGTTCAAGGCGCTGCTACGGGGCCTAATCAAGGCAGTGCTGCTTTTATTGGTTCTTTTTATCGGCCTGTTTTTATCTGGCCAAATCAAATGGCAGCCGGAAATTAGCGCTGGTTTATTACTGAACGGTCTTGCCCTTGGCCTTGGGGTTGGCTTTGCCGAAGAATTGTTATTTAGGGGTTGGCTACTGGGGGAACTGGAATTTCGTTTTGCTTCTAGGGCTTGGGGCAAGAGCATTGCAATGGTTTTACAAGCCCTTGTGTTCAGCCTGGCCCATACCAGATTCAACCTGCCCCTGGCTTCCTTATTTGGGCTGTTAGGTGGCCTAACCCTGCTGGGGCTGGCCTTGGGCTTACAAAGACGAGCCGATGGTGGCTTGATTTGGGGGGCAGTTGCACTCCATGGCGGCTTGGTTGGTGGCTGGTTTGTATTAAATCAAGGCTTAATTGGCCAACAAGAAGGAAATCCAATCGGTGGCTTGCTGGCTTGGATTCCTTTGTTGTTGTTGATTTGGGTGCGGCGTCGCTGGTGGTGAATCAGCGCACTGCATTTGCGAGGGCTTTACGGCCCTCTACAGGTGCGTGGAGTGCTTCATCCAGAGGAGCTAGGCCGTAATCGCGTTCAAGTAATGCCATTACTGTGCGGCCAAAATCCTCAGGGTTTGTGGCAAATGCTTCTAAACAAACCCGGCCAAAACTGCTACCCATTGGTTCTGGATTCCAAAGCAGCTGGCGCGCCGTCCAGGGCATCATGCTCATCGGGTTGTAGCCCGGTTTGATCAAGCCCTGCTCAAACCCGTATTGCTCTAAATGAGTGTGGGGTTGTAAGCCGATAAAGAAAATTGCTGGTTCAACTTTATCAGCGCCAAAAATACTTTCTAATTCTCTGTGATAAGCAACAGTTTGGCGGATAGTTTCAGGTCTTTCATCAATTACGTTGAAGGAATAATTCACCGAAACATGCTCTTTGAACCCAGCCCGGGCCAGTAGCCGGCAGTTTTCCAGCACGATGCGAAGGTTATACCCCATGCGCATCTTGCGTACTAGTTCTTGGCTGCCGGAGGTAATCCCGATTTCGAAATAATCCATACCGGTTGCCACCATTAGTTCCGCCAACTCCGCATCAAGATTATCGGCACGAATGTAGGCGGCCCAACGAATATTTTTCCAGCCTTGAGCTTGAATCGCTCGCAGCAACTGTTTTGCATCTTCGATATATCTGCGGGCGGGAATAAACTGCGCATCTGTAAACCAAAAACTACGCACGCCGCGGTTGTAGAGCTGGGCCATCTCAGCAATCACCTCATCTACGGGGTTCACCCGCACTGCTTTGCCTTCTACAACTGTGTAAACGCAGTAACAACAGTTATGGGGGCAGCCCCGCTTGGTTTGTACGCCCACATAAAAATCACCGGCTTCTAGATACCAATTCAATTGGGGCCAGATCGATTCGATATATGTGTAATTACAAGCACTTTTATCCATTCCAGCCGGCTGTTCATGGATCAAACCAGGGCGTGGGTTTTCACCCACCACAAAACAACGTTCGGTTTCTAAAGATTCACCACGAATCATCTTTTCAAGCAGGGGCTCCCCTTCTCCAACTGAAACAACGGTGCCTTGAGGTAATTGCTTAGCCAGTTGCTCATAAAACACACTCACAGCACCACCGCCGAGCACAAGGCGAGCAGTTGAGTGATATCGGCGGGCCCAGCGCAAACCACTGCGAACTAAACGCAGATTGCGCCACAGATCTCCGTAAAAAGAAGCCATTAATTTCAAACCACCGAAGGCTCCCCTTAAACGCCGGAACAGCCCCTTGCCGTAAAAAACCTCGAATGAATGTTGGAGGGGATTGCCGCCTCTGCCATCCACTGGGGCATAAATCTGGATATCGCGCCAAGAAAACACAACAAGTGTGGGTTTAAAGGCATCAATGGTTGCCTTTAAAACCCGCTCCACGTCTAAAACGGGCACAGCTGCTAGATCCAAAAACCGTTGCGGCAAAGCTGGAAAAAGCTTGTGGAGGTGATCAGCCAAATAGATAGGTCCGATCGGAAAAATTGGATTGCAGGGCAAACGCACCAGCAGAACCCGCTCCACTCTTGAAACATCAACTGTTTTGACCTTAACAAGCCCAGCTGGGCAGCGGACTATTTACTTTCCCGCAATGATCTGTTACATTTGATTTGTCGG
>Ga0310318_10084_pt1 | contig 11498 bp, 8 predicted proteins | sample LakEriER1TotalB5_FD_194719 | JGI IMG/M metagenome (GOLD analysis project Ga0310318, IMG submission 194719) | Enriched freshwater cyanobacterial communities from Lake Erie, Ontario, Canada - ER10.Total.B5 (v2) (version 2) | ecosystem: Environmental > Aquatic > Freshwater > Lake | place: Canada... | reverse complement strand
GGTAGCGCCACAGCACCAGCCCCCTGGGAGCCCCAGGCCAGTCCAGCCGTCCAGAGCGCAGTTGAAGCCCCCGGGGCCGTGCTGCATGAGCAGCTCTATCAAACGTCCACCATGGGTCTGCGCCGGATCAGCCGGGGTTCGGAGACCTTCCATGAGCTGGATCTGCTCGACGATGCCGCAGGAGCACGCAGTAGCCATGGCGGCATGAGCGATTCCGGTCCTGGACTCTGGGCCAGTGGCCGCAACGACTCTGGCATTGGTGGGGTGCGGCCGCGCCAGCGCTCCTTCTGGCTGGTGGCCGATGCGGAGCTGATTGTCTACGGCGCCACCGATCCCTCCGCCACGCTCAAGATTGGCGAAGAGGTGGTGCCCCTCTCGGCCGATGGCACCTTCCGTATCCAGGTGCCCTTCCGTGATGGACAGCAGCTCTACCCGGTCGAAGCCACCGCCATCGACGGTGAACAGAAGCGCCATATCGTGCTGCGCTTCGAGCGCACCACCCCCGAAGACAACACCAACCCGGCCAGCGAAGCCAAGGCTGAGTGGTTCTGAGCCTGGTGGGGCTTGCCCCATGGCTGCTCGACCTGGCGAGGCCTAACCGCCGCACCCAAGGGATCAATCGCCCATGCAAAACCTGCAAATAAGCAGTAGTCCTAACTTCATGGTTCATTCTGGGCAGCCAGCCCAAACACCATGCCCCCATCGGTGGTGGACCGTTTCAAGAAGGCCTTGGTGGGGGCTCCCCTGCCAACCAGCGCCGCCGCCGAGGAACGGCTAACCAACGCGGAGGCCCTGGCGATCCTCAGCTCCGATGCCCTCTCCTCGGTGGCCTACGCCACCCAGGAAATCGTGCTGGTGCTTGGCTTTGCCGGGGCGGCCGGCCTGGGCTTCACCATCCCCGTCACCGGGATGATCATCTCGCTGATGCTGATCGTGGCACTCAGCTATCGCCAAACGATCAAGGCCTACCCCCAAGGGGGCGGCTCCTACCGGGTGTCCCACGAAAACCTGGGCCGGGTCCCGGGCCTAATTGCTGGAGCCTCCCTCTCGATCGACTATGTGCTGACGGTGGCGGTCAGCACGGCCGCAGGGATCTCGGCCCTCACGTCCTACCTGCCGAGTCTTGATCGATACCACGTGCCGCTTTGCCTGGCGGCGATCGTGGTGTTGATGGTGGCCAACCTGCGCGGCGTGCGCTCCAGCGCCAAGATCATGAGTGTGCCCACCTATGTGTTCATGGCCGCCGTGCTCACCCTGGTGGTGGTCGGCCTGGCCAAGTTGGCCCATGGAGACATCACTGGCCTGGCTGCGGCCCAACAGAACCAAGTGCTCCGTGAGGTCCATGGCCCGGACCTGCTCACCGTGGGCGGGGCCGGAGCCGGCGGGCTGATTCTGATGCGCGCCTTCAGCTCTGGTTGCGCGGCCCTAACAGGGATAGAGGCGATTAGCGACAGTGTCATGGCCTTCAAGCCAACGGAGTGGCGCAACGCCCGGCGGGTGTTGACGGTGATGGTGATTCTGCTGGCCACAATGTTCGGAGGCGTGAGCGTGCTCGCCTCGCAACTGGGCACCGTCTACACGGAGACCAGCCCCACCTTGATGTACCAATTGGGTGAACAGGTATTCGGCAACGGGCCCGTCCTTTTCATCCTGCAGATATCAACCCTGTTGATTCTGCTGCTGGCCGCCAATACCGCCTATGCCGATTTTCCGCGCCTGGCCGCCTTCCTGGCCCAGGACAGCTACATGCCCCGCCAGCTGGCCTCCCTGGGTGACCGGCTGGTGTTCAGCAACGGCATCGTGATGCTGAGCGCGTTTGCTGGAATTTTGCTGGTGATCTTCGGTGGCAGTGTCAGCCACCTAATCCCCCTCTATGCCGTGGGGGTGTTCACCAGCTTCACCCTGTCCCAGGCGGGCATGGTGGTGCATTGGTGGCGGGAAAAGGGCCCAGGCTGGGTGGGCAAGGCCCTGCTCAATGGCTTTGGCAGCGTTGTCACGGCGATTGTTTCGGCCGTCTTGATGTTCAGCAAGTTCACCCAGGGCGCCTGGCTGGTGGTGGTGGCCGTGCCCCTATTGGTAGCCCTGTTCCTCACCATCCATCGCCACTACAAGCAGGTGGCCCGGCGCCTGCGCATGGCCCATGACGTCAAACTGAGCCTGCCGGCGGCGCCCTCCGATGGCGGCAGTCCGGTGGTGGTGCTGGTGGGTCAACTGCATCGCGGCAGCTTTGAGGCAATCCGCTATGCCCGCTCGATCGCCGGTGAGTTGGTGGCTGTGCATGTGGACCTGGGCCTGGGCAAAACCGGCGCCTTCCAGGAGCAATGGCAACGGCAATTGCCGGAGGTGCCCCTGGTGGTGCTCGAGTCTCCCTACCGCTCCTTAATCGATCCGGTGCTGGAGTTTGTGCGCCAATTCGAAATCGACCACCGCAAGGATCGCCATAAGTTCTGCACGGTGGTGCTGCCGGTGTTCGTGACCCGCCATCGCTGGGAGAATCTGCTCCACAACCAATCGACCATTTCCCTGCGCAGTGCCCTGCGGGCCCAGGGCACCAGGGTGGTCACCACGGTGGGCTTCTACCTCTGACCAGCCCCTAGCCAGCCCCCTGCCGAACGACCCAGGCCAGCGACCCAGGCCAGCACAATCGTTTGGTGCCCCAACTGTCACCAGCATCAGGCGACATAAGTTGAGCCAGTCCCCCAACCATCCCATCTCCCTCAGCATGGCCTCCCCCTTTGACCTGGTGGTGCTAGGCGCCGGCTCCGGTGGCCTGGCCGCCGCCAAACGGGCGGCCTCCTACGGCGCCAAAGTGGCGATCGTGGAGGGGGATCGGGTGGGCGGCACCTGCGTGATCCGCGGCTGCGTGCCCAAGAAACTGCTGGTCTACGGATCGGGCTTTCGCCACAGCCTTAGCGATGCGGCCAGCTATGGCTGGGAGGTGGGGCCGGCCCGCTGTGATGCATCGGTGTTGCTGGCCAATGTGGCCGCGGAAGTGGATCGGCTCGACCAGCTGCACCGGGACCTGCTCGCCAAGGCGGGGGTCACCCTGATCCGTGGCTGGGGACGGTTTGTCGATGCCCATACGGTTGAGGTCACCAGTGCGTTGAGCGGCGGCGCCGAAGGGACGGCCCCAGGGGGAGCCGAGCCGGGGAGCACCGCTCAGCAGCTGATTGGCGAACGGATCTTGATCGCCGTAGGCGGCCGGCCGAAGCGGCCCGCCATCCCCGGCGCCGAGCTGAGCTGGGTCAGTGATGACCTGTTTTTGCAACGGCAATTGCCCAGCACGGTGGTGATTGTGGGCGCCGGCTTCATCGCCTGTGAATTCGCCTGCATCCTTAATGGCCTGGGCGTGGCCGTGACCCAGCTGGTGCGCGGCGACCACCTGCTGCGCGGCTTCGACCGGGAACTCTCGGCCGCCGTGCAGGAGGCGATGCAGGCCGAAGGCATCGAGATTCGCTTTGCCCACAGTCCAGCAGCGATTAGCGGCAAACCGGGCGATCTCACCTTGACCACCCAGAGCGGCGAGCAGCTGGACTGCGGTGCCGTGATCCTGGCCACCGGCCGGCGCCCATTCCTTGCGGGGCTGGATCTGGAGGCCGCCGGCGTGGCGATCGAAGGCCATCGCATCCCGGTGAACCCGGACCAGGTCACCAACGTGCCCCACATCTATGCGGTGGGTGATGTAACCGACCGGATCAATCTCACGCCCGTGGCCGTGGATGAGGGCCGGGCCTTTGCCGACACCGTGTATGGCAACAAGCCGCGGCGGGTGAACCACCAACTCGTGGCCAGCGCCGTGTTTAGCGACCCGGAACTGGCCAGCGTGGGCCTGTCGGAGGAAGAAGCGATCGAGCGCTACGGCGAGGAGGCGATCCGCATCCACCGGGCCCGCTTCCGGCCCATGGCCCTGGCCCTGCCCAAGCGGGGCCCACGGGTGCTGCTGAAGCTGGTGGTGGAGACGAGCAGCGACAAGGTGTTGGGCTGCCACATGGTGGGGGACCACGCCGCCGAAATCATCCAGATGGCGGCAATCGCCATCGGCATGGGCGCCACCAAGGCGGACTTCGATCGCACCATGGCCCTACACCCCACCGTGGCCGAAGAGTTTGTGACGATGCCCGGGTGAGTTCTGTTCCAGCCCCGCCCCAACGGTCCTAAGCCCCTTCCTGGGCCGGCCACTTAGGTTGGCGCCAACTCCCCACTTGCCATGCAGTCCCCATCCTTCGGGGAGCGATCCAGCCGCCGGTTCGCGCGAAGCCCTTGGGGCCGTGATCAAGGGGCCAAACAGCGGCGGCACCAGCGGCCCAACCAGCGGCGGCGGGCCCGAAACCTGCTTTGCCTTCCCCTGGCTGGCCTGATCACGCTGCTGCTCGTCGGTTGTGTCGGTCGCCAGCCCAGCTCGAGCTCGCAGAGGCTCCAACCCAGGGGTTCATCCGCCCTCCATAACCTCAATCGCGGCCGAATCGGCGCCCACCCCAGTAGCAATGGGGACTACGACTAGGGATAACCCAACAGGGGCTTAAAACCAAGGAAGGGTTCGCTGGCTGCCGTCCCTGGACAAGGACCATGGCGCCGCAGGAACCCCCCTAGGGCCTGGCCTACAGACCGTATTTGGCGGCAGCTATCTGTTTGCAGATCACCTTGGCCTGATCCAGGCTGCTCTTGTTATTGAGCTGGGTGACCACACAACCGCAGGTCTCCTTGACCATGCCAGCCGGAGCGGTTTTGCCCGCCAAGGACAGTTCACTGGCCATGGCCTGGGAGCAGGCGCCCATGATGATCTGATCCTTGATGTTGGCCGGCTGGGCCTGGCTCTGGTCAGCGGACTGGGTTGCCTGGGACTGGGGAGCCGCCAGGGCCATGGAACCGGAGAACAGGAGCAGCACAAACAAACGAATTGGCATCCAAATTAAAAAATTATGGGCTCACTGTCCCACGGCCGATCGGTGGCGGCTAGCCCAGCCAACCGCCCCTGGCCTGAATCGGCGCCGATTGATTGCTGCCTGGGGCCAGCCCGGTTCAACCCAGCGGTGCCAGGGCCTCAAAGCGAAACTGCTGGCGGCCGGCTGGGGTCTCGCCGAAGGCTTCGCTCTCCACAACCCGCTCGGCCAACACCCAGGGACCGCCCTCCACCAGGGGCACAAAGGTGTCGGTGAAGCGGCTGAGACCGCCCTTGCTGGTGCCGCTAGCCGGATCGCTGTATTGGCTGGTGTATTGGTGGCTGAGGTAGCCGTGGCCGGTGTCGGTGGTGCTTTCGGTGAAGATCGTCACCACAGTGCCGTGGATGTGGCGGTGCACCATCGTGACCACATCGCCCTTGATGCGATAACGATCTCCCGTATTTTTGCCGCCCACGATCACTTCCACACCAACCGGATCGGTGTCGCCGGCGGTGAAGGTGTTGTCGCCATGGGTTTGCTCAAAACCTCGGCGCACCCGGTGGATCGCCACCTCCCAGAGCTGGGAGGCCACGGCCTTGTGGATGGCCTCGTCGCTGATTCCTTCCACTAGCGCCTTGAGGTCTGCGCCCACCTGGAAGCGTCCCTCTACCCGTTGGCCGTCCTGCTCCCAAACGCACTGGCCGCCGTAGCCCCCAAAGCCCGGTTCCCAGGTGTAGCGGTTTTCGTAGGCCGCGCGAAAGGCGGCCCTCAGGTCGCTGCCGGGGGCATGGTCGCCGGCAACAGTTGCAGGAGGAGTGGCGGCGACGGTCATCGCGAACGGGTTCAGGTCGCCAAACCTTAACGAGCCTCCGGCCTGGTGCTTAGGCCGGAGGCCTGGCCTGGGCAGCGTGCACGTCCTGGAGGGCGTAGATGGTGAGGGTCTGGCCCTGCAGGGCGGCGATCGCTTCGACGGCGGCCCGGGCCGCGGCCAGAGTCGTAACCGTGGGCACGGCGTAGTCGAGGGCGGCGCGGCGCAGGTAGCGGTCGTCGTGGGCGGCCTGTCGGCCCACCGGCGTGTTGATCACCAGCTGGATCTGGCCGGAGCGGATCGCATCTTCAATGTTGGGGCGCCCCTCATGCACCTTGAGGATCGACTGCACCGCCAGGCCTTCGCTGGACAGGGCCGCAGCCGTACCACTGGTGGCGATCAGGGAAAAACCAAGCTCTCCCAGGCGCCGGGCCACGGGCACCAGGGCCGATTTATCACGGTCGTGGGTGGAGAGGAACACCACACCGCTGGTGGGCAAGGCCTCGCCGGCTGCTAGTTCAGCCTTGGCGTAGGCCATGCCGAAGCTGGCGGCGCTGCCCATTACTTCACCGGTGGAACGCATTTCCGGCCCCAGAAGGGAGTCGGCGCCGGGGAAACGCTTGAACGGCAACACCGCTTCTTTGACCGCCTGCAGGGGCGGCACCGGCTCGCTGGTGACCCCCAACTCGGCCAGGGTGCGGCCGGCCATCAGCTGGCTGGCGATCTTGGCCAGGGGCACACCGGTGGCCTTGGCCACAAACGGCACGGTGCGCGAGGCGCGCGGGTTGGCCTCAATGATGAACACCTCGCCCTCGCGCACGGCGAACTGGAGATTGATCAGGCCGTTTACCTGCAGGGCCAGGGCCAGGTCCTTGCTCCAGCGCCGGATCGTGGCCAGGGAATCGGCATCGAGGGACACGGCCGGCAGGGCACAGGCCGAATCGCCGGAATGGATGCCGGCGGGCTCGATGTGTTCCATCAGGCCACCGATCACCACCTGGCCGCTGTGGTCGCAGAGGGCATCCACATCCACTTCGATGGCATTTTCCAGGTACTGATCGATCAGCACCGGGTGGTCGGGCTCCACCTGCACGGCCTCCAGCATGTAGCGGTTGAGTTCTTCCCCATCGAAGACCACCTCCATGGCGCGGCCACCGAGCACATAGCTGGGGCGCACCACCACCGGGTAGCCGACCCGGTCGGCCACGGCCCGGGCCTCGGCCTGGCTGCGGGCCAGGCCATTGCGGGGCTGGCGGATCTCCAGGCGGCGCAGGATCGCCTCAAACTGTTCCCGGTCTTCAGCGCTGTCGATCGATTCGGGCGAGGTGCCCCACAGGCGCGTGCCGGTGGCCAGGCCCTCCGGGCTAGCCAGCCAGCGCAGCAGGGGCAGGGCCAATTTCAGGGGGGTTTGGCCGCCGAATTGCACAATCACGCCCTCGGGCCGCTCCGCCTCGATCACGTTGAGCACGTCTTCAAGGGTGAGGGGCTCGAAGTAGAGCCGGTCGCTGGTGTCGTAGTCGGTGGAGACCGTTTCCGGGTTGCTATTGAGCATCACCGTGGCGAAACCCTCGGCCTGGAGGGCGAAGGAGGCGTGCACGCAGCAGTAGTCGAACTCGATGCCCTGGCCAATGCGGTTGGGGCCGCCCCCCAGGATCAGCACCTTGCGGCGGGATTCCGGCTGCACCTCCGATTCGGCTGGCACCAGTTCCAGCAGCCCTTGGCCAGTAAGGCGCTCGATGGGCCGTTCGTAGCTGGCGTAGTGATACGGGGTGCTGGAGGCAAATTCGGCGGCGCAGGTGTCCACCGTTTTGAACACGGCATTCACGCCCAGGGCCTGACGATGGCGGCGCACGGAGAGTTCATCGCTGCCGGTGGCCCAGGCGATCTGGCGATCGGAAAAGCCCAATTGCTTGAGCTCCAGCAGGGTGCCGGCGCCGAGGTCGGCCAGCTGGCGACCGCGCAGCCGCTGGGTCTCGACATCAAGGATGTGGCGCAACTTGGCCAGGAACCAGGGGTCAATGGCGCTGAGGGCGTGGATGGCCGCGTCGCTGCGGCCGGCCAGCATCGCTTCGCGCACGGCAAAGATGCGATCCGGGGTGGGGATGCGCAGTTGGGCATCGAGGTCGTCCGGTTCAATCGCGCCATCGGGCCGGTCGCAACCCCAGCCGGCATGGCCCGTTTCCAGGGAACGCAGGGCTTTTTGGAAGGATTCCTCAAAGCAACGGCCAATCGCCATCGCCTCGCCCACGGACTTCATCGAGGTGGTGAGCACCGCCGGACTGCCGCGGAACTTCTCAAAGGCGAAGCGGGGAATCTTGGTAACGACGTAGTCGATTGTGGGCTCAAAACAGGCCGGTGTTTTGCCGGTGATGTCGTTGAGAATTTCATCGAGGGTGTAGCCCACGGCCAAACGGGCGGCGATCTTGGCAATCGGGAAGCCGGTGGCTTTTGAGGCCAGGGCCGAGGAGCGGCTCACCCTTGGATTCATCTCGATCACCACCACATCGCCATTGGCGGGGTTGATCGCAAACTGGATATTGCTGCCGCCCGTTTCCACACCGATCTCGCGGATGATTGCGATCGATTGGTCGCGAAGGCGCTGGTATTCGCGATCCGTGAGGGTTTGGGCTGGGGCCACGGTGATCGAATCTCCGGTGTGCACCCCCATCGGATCGAGGTTCTCGATGCTGCACACAATCACGACGTTGTCGGCCAGATCGCGCATCACCTCCAGCTCGAATTCCTTCCAACCAAGCAGGGATTTCTCGATCAGAATCTGGGACATCGGGCTGGCCTCGAGGCCGCTCTTGCAGATCGCCCGGAATTCCTCAAGGTTGTAGGCGATGCCGCCGCCGGAGCCACCCATGGTGAAGGCGGGGCGAATGATGCGCGGGTAGCTGCCAATCACTTCCCCCACGGTTTCGGCCTCGGCCAGGCTGGTGGCGATGCCGGAGGGGCACACCGCCACACCGATCCGCTCCATCGCCTGTTTAAACAGAAGGCGATCTTCCGCCTTTTGGATCGCCTCTAAATTGGCACCGATCAGTTCAACGCCGAAGCGCTCCAGGGTGCCGTTTTCGGCCAGGGTCACGGCCAGGTTGAGGGCGGTCTGGCCGCCCATGGTGGGCAGCAGGGCATCGGGCCGCTCCAGCTCAATCACCCGGGTCACCACCTCGGGGGTGAGGGGCTCGATGTAGGTGCGATCGGCCATGTCCGGGTCGGTCATGATCGAAGCCGGGTTGGAATTCACCAACACCACTTCGAAGCCTTCGGCCCGCAGGGCCTTGCAGGCCTGGGTGCCGGAATAATCAAATTCGCAGGCCTGGCCGATCACGATCGGACCCGACCCCAGCAGCAGGATGCGACGCAAATCCGTGCGACGGGGCATGGGCGGAGGGGTGGGCAGCCAAACGTGGCAAGCCTCTCATGGCAAGCGGCGTCGGTTACCACTGTCGCTACGCTGAATCAACGATCCCTGTTCCACGACCTCCATGAGCGAACTCCAGCGCCTGAAGGGGCTGCTGCCCCCAGAGATGCAGAGCTGGGTGTTCGTTGAAGCCGCCGCCGCCGCCGATCCCGCCTTGATCACGCTCGAGGAGATCGGTCGCGATGAGGTGGAAATCCAGCTGGATCTCCAGGCCTGGGACCAACTGGCCCTGGACCACCGCAACCTGCTCTTCTGGCACGAGGTGGGCCGCATCCAAAACGATGCGATCCCCCGCGATGGCTGGGAGATGGCAGCCCTGGCGATCGGCTTGGGCGGCGCCATTGGTGAGCTGTGGGTGCAGGACGGCCTGTTATTGCTGATGGCCCTGGGCCTCTCCGGCTTTGCCGGCTACCGGCTCTATCTCAAGAACAACCCGGAAAAACGGCTTCAGGACGCCATCACCGCCGACGAACGGGCGATTGATCTGGCCTGCCGCTTCGGCTACAGCCTGCCCAACGCCTACAAGAGCCTGGGCGGCGCCCTCAAGGAGCTGGTGGAGCAGACCCGTAAGAAGCGCAAACGGGCCTTCTACGAAGACCGGCTTGAGGCGCTGCGCAAGAGTGCCGGCAAGGCCCGGGCCGAAATGGCCCAACAGCAAGGCTCCCGCGAATCGGTCACCAGTGAGAACGTCTATGGATAGTCATGCCCTGGCCCTGCTGGCCGCCGATGCCTGCGACGACCGTAAGGCCGTTGACATCCTTTTGATCCGGGTTGATGAGGTGTCGTCGCTGGCCGATTGGTTTGTCATTGCCACGGGCCTCTCGGACGTGCAGGTGCGGGCCATCGCCCGCTCGGTCGAAGACCGGCTGGAACTCGAAGCCGGCCGCATGCCCCTGCGCAAGGAGGGCCAGAGCGAAGGCCGCTGGGTGCTGCTCGACTACGGCGAGGTGATCGTGCATGCCCTCACCCCGGCCGAACGCAGTTACTACGACCTCGAGGCCTTCTGGGGCCACGGCGAGACTGTGCCATTCCTAAGCTCCGAGCAATCAGCCTTAGGCGTCGGCCCCGCCCTGGCCGGCTGAGCTCCCGTCCCGTCCTGCGGCCCCATGTCCGAGTCCCCGGTCAGTGAGCAGCCCTGCCCGGTGCCGGAGGCCCAGCAGCCCCTGAGCCTCTACCGGGAGTTGGTGGAGTCGTGGTTTTTCCGTTGGCCCTGCCAGGGGGAGGCGTCCCTGGGCCGCTTCCTGCTGGCCAGCTGGCTGGTGGTGTTGCCGATCAGCCTGCTGGTGGCCAGTGGCAGTGTGCCCCTGCGCCATGACCTGCCCCGGTTGGCGGTGGCGGCGGCCGTGGCGACCCTGGTGGTGCCGTTGCTCCTGCTGGTGCGCCAATGGCTGGGTTGGACCACCGTGCTGCAGCGGCTCCTGGCCGAACGGGTCGAATACGAGGAATCGGGCTGGTACGACGGCCAGGTCTGGGAGAAGCCCCTGGCCTGGCGGGAACAGGATTGGCTGGTGGCCAGCCACCAGGTACGGCCGATCCTGGGCCGGTTGCAGCGGGCCATCGCCCTAGCGGCCGTCCTGCTGCTGGGTGGGGCAAGCCTCTGTCAGGCTTTGTAAGCGCGGCCCATCGCCGCCCGCCGGATCTCCGCCCGCAATGAGTTTCTCCAGCAGCTTTTCCACCAGCCAGCGCCCCGGCGTGCCGCCGTTGGAGGTGCGCCTGCTGCGGGGCGGCAGCCTCGAATCGGTGCACCGGGTCCATGCCGTGGTCTGCGACCAGCGGGGTCGGGTGTTGATGCGGGCGGGCGATCCCCAGCGGCTCAGCTTTGTGCGCTCAGCCCTGAAGCCCTTCCAGGCCCAGGTATTTGTGGCCTCCGGCGCCGCCGACCAGGCCGGCAACGATGACCGCGGCCTGGCGATTGCCTGTGCCTCCCACGCTGGCACCCCCGGCCACGCCCGCGAAGCCTTCAAGCTGCTGTGGAACGCCGACCTGGAGACGGAACAGCTGCAGTGCCCGATTCCCAAGGGCGGCACCAGTCCCCTAGAGCACAACTGTTCCGGAAAGCACGCTGCCTTCCTGGCCAGTTGCCGCCGCATGCACTGGCCCCTGGAGAGCTACCTGCAGCCGGACCATCCTCTACAGCAACAGGTGCTCAAGCAGGTGGGCGACCTGCTCGGCATGCCCGGCGCCGAACTGGTGACGGCCCGCGATGACTGCGGCGCGCCGACCCTGCAACTGCAGCTGGCCCAGATGGCCCTGCTCTTTGCCCACCTGGGGGCTTCTGAGCAGGCCGACCTGGAGCGGCTCAGCCGGGCGATGCTGGCCCATCCGGAGCTGGTGGCGGGCCCTGGCCGCTTCGACACCGAGGTGATGCTGCGCGGCCACGGCC
>Ga0310318_10077_pt1 | contig 11952 bp, 10 predicted proteins | sample LakEriER1TotalB5_FD_194719 | JGI IMG/M metagenome (GOLD analysis project Ga0310318, IMG submission 194719) | Enriched freshwater cyanobacterial communities from Lake Erie, Ontario, Canada - ER10.Total.B5 (v2) (version 2) | ecosystem: Environmental > Aquatic > Freshwater > Lake | place: Canada... | reverse complement strand
AATAAATTGCTGTGGCGGCCCATTAGTTCAAGCACCACAAAGCGCTTTGGGGTTGCTCCGGGCCGTTCGGCAAAACCGAGTTGCACCACCCGTTCCCAAGGGGGCTGCTCCAGGCTCACGAGGGCTAAGCCCCCTAGGGCATGTTGCAACTGTTGGGCCAAGGTGCTCCCTTCGCCTTGGCGCGGAGGGGCAGGTAAGCCATGGAATCGAGCGCCATCTGCTTGCCAACGCAATTCAAGCCAGAGCCGTTGCGTAAGGGTGCGAAACCCCAGCTGCACTGAGCTCGTGGTTGGTTGCTGGGCCTTTTCGAATCTGGCTGGCAGCAGCATGGGCTGCAGTTCTTCAACCACTGCTTTGAGGCAGGTGGTGTCTTGGGGTTGCATGGCCTCAGAGTGCCCGGTACTAGTTTCGCCAAGCATTCACCACTTAAATGGAGAAGCGGCCAATGGAAAGGCAAAAGCCAAGGCTCACCGTATTGAGTGGCCCTAGCGGCGTTGGAAAAGGAACTTTAGTGAAGGAGTTAAGAAAAAATCATCCGCAACTTTGGCTTTCGGTATCTGCCACAACCAGGGCGGCAAGGCTTGGTGAGGTGGAAGCTATTGATTACTTTTTTAAAAGTAATGATGAATTTAAGCAACTTGTGGCATGCGGCGGTTTGTTGGAATGGGCGCAGTTTGCTGGTAATTCTTATGGCACCCCCCGCCAACCGGTGGAGCAGCAATTAGCTGCTGGTGCACCGGTGTTACTTGAAATTGAGCTGGAGGGAGCACGGCAGGTGCGTAAAACCTTCCCTGAAGCTTTCCAAATATTTCTAAAACCCCCATCTATGGCTGAATTAGAGGCCAGAATTAGGGGGCGGGGCACCGAGTTAGAAGCTGCGATCCAAAAACGCCTTAAAAGGGCAGAAGAGGAGCTAAAAGCAGAGCTCGAGTTCGATGCGGTAGTAGTAAATAATGATATTAATGATGCCCTAGTTCAGCTTGAGCTGTTGATGAATTTAGCCGGGAATGAATAACATATCTGGGAAGAAATGATTGAATTCAATCATTATTACAGCGGTTATCATGAACCAAATTGCTGCAAAAGCTGGTGCGGTGGTCAGAAATTTTTTCATGATTTGAAATTAAATTCGAATGATTTAGTGAGTTGCTCGGATCTTTAAATCAGCGAGGTGAAACCGTTACTTTGCTATCTACTTCTGTGAGCTTATTTGATGTGAGTTCAGCAAAAGCAGCTAAAGGCCACCTGGCGGAATCCAGGGTGCACTTAAGAGCAACTGGAAGATCGATCTGAATCTCTTTCATGTTTGCATCCTTGCCTTTGATTGCTTGGATGTAAGACCTGCCAGCCCAGCCAATGCAGCCGGCGATATAGAGAAACGCGATCCCAGGCAGCATGAATTCTCCAGCATGGCTCCAGCGACCATCAACTACAAGGTGGGGAAGGCCATCAGTGCCGCAAAGGGCTTGGCCGTAACGCTCAAAACGCGCTTGGGCAGATGCAGTTTTGGCGGTTTTAGCCCGGTATAGAAAACGGGCGTTTTCATTGCATTGAGTTAATCCAGCTACCCCGGCATGGGCTAACGGAACAAAACCCAAAAGCAGATAGCCGCAAAGAGCTACAGCAAAAAACTTTGAAAATGCCTTTGAGATCAGTTGTTGCATGATGCGCATGATGGGCAGGCCCGCTTAGCGGTTGCTCCCAATAGTTTATCTGTGAATTCCAGCACTAATGCCAACGGTTCTGGCCCTCGAAACAAGTTGTGACGAGTCTGCGGCTGCGGTGGTGCGCGATGGGGCTGTTTTGAGCAGTGAAGTGGCAAGCCAAGTGGAGGAACACGCCCTTTTTGGCGGGGTTGTGCCAGAGCTGGCATCCCGCCGCCATGTGGAGGCTTTGCCACATTTAGTGGAAAGGGCACTAATCAATGCACGCCTAAGCCTTTGCGATTTAGATGCAGTGGCCGCCACCGTGGCCCCCGGACTGCTCGGAGCCTTAATGGTGGGCTCTGTTACGGGTCGTTGCTTAGCCCAGTTAGCCCAGAAGCCTTTTATTGGTATTCATCATCTAGAGGGTCATCTTTGCTCTGCTCTTAGTGGTGATCAAGCTTCCCAGGGGCCAATGCTTGTTTTATTAGTGAGTGGCGGCCACACCGAACTAATCGCCTTAAGAGCTTTTGGCCAATACGAACGCCTTGCTGGCAGCCGCGACGATGCTGCTGGAGAAGCCTTCGATAAGGTTGCTCGCTTGCTTGGGTTGGCATATCCAGGGGGGCCGGCCCTAGAAATTGCAGCAAAAGGGGGAGATCCCTTGCGTTTTCGCTTCCCTCCGGGGCGTATTTCTCTGCCAGATGGGGGGGTGCATCCCTACGACTTCAGCTTTAGTGGTTTGAAAACTGCAGTGCTGAGGGAAGTGCAGCGCTGGCAAATTGCCGGAGAGCCCCTACCGGTGAGTGATTTAGCTGCTTCTTTTCAGCAAGTAATTTGCAAGGTGTTGGTGGAGCGCAGTGTGCGCTGTGCCACTGATCAAGCTTTGCCTGGTTTGGTGGTGGTGGGGGGTGTGTCTGCAAATGCAGAATTGCGGCGCCAATTAACAGGGGCATGCACTGCCGCGAGCCTCAATTTGCATTTAGCCCCCCTTGAATGGTGCACCGATAACGCAGCAATGATCGGATTGGCTGCCTGTAAACGCTTGCAAATGGGGCAAAGTTCAGCTTTAAACCTTGGCGTGGCCCCCCGCTGGCCCTTAGCTAAGGCGATTGAGCTTTATGGCAAAGCGCCTTTTTAATAAAAAAAATCATTTAATATTTCCGAAATATTTCCGTTTTGCCGTGTCGCCCACCAATCAGCTCGATCCAACAGAACTCAATGCCTGGCGCAGGGGTTTTACACCTCAAGCTGAAATCTGGAACGGCCGATTAGCAATGCTTGGCTTATCCGTTGGTATTGGCGTATTGGTGCTTTGGCGTTTAATTGCCACAACCTAGAGCTCACAACAGGTAGCTCTCTTTAATATCAAGCTGCTTGAGAATTGCCATTGGCTTCATTACCGCGCGTCACTCTGGTGCTTGGCACCAGACCGGAAGCCATCAAATTGGCGCCGGTAATTTTGGCTTTCCAGGCCTCGCCCCTGTTTGAAACCCGAGTTGTTCTAACTGGGCAACATAAGGAAATGGTGGCTCAAGTGATGGCACTTTTTCAGTTAACTCCAGACCGCGATTTGGAGTTAATGACCCCAAGGCAAACACTCACCCATGTGACCTGCTCTGCCCTGGAGGGTTTGCGTAAAGAATTTGGCGAAAATCGACCTGATTTAGTGCTTGTTCAAGGTGATACCACCACTGCATTTGCGGCTGCTTTAGCTGCTTTTTACGATCAAATCCCTGTGGGCCATGTGGAGGCGGGGTTGCGCACAGATAATCTCTACGACCCCTTCCCGGAAGAAGCGAATCGTCGTTTGATCTCCCAAGTAGCTCAGTTACATTTTGCCCCTACTGCCCAATCGGCAAAAAATCTTCAAGCCTCTGGGGTGGTGGGTGAAATACACACCACGGGCAACACGGTGATTGATGCGTTGCTGTTGATGGCAGCAGCAGCGCCTAGTTGTGAAGTGCCGGGTCTTGATTGGCAAAAGCAACGGGTGATTCTTGCCACAGTGCATCGCCGTGAGAATTGGGGCACCCCTTTAAAAGATATCGCGACGGGTTTTTTAAAGGTGCTGGAACGCCACCCCGATACGGCATTGCTATTGCCACTACATAAAAATCCAACGGTGCGGGAACCATTACAAGAATGGCTTGGCGATCATCCACGGGTATTTCTCACCGAACCGCTTGATTACGACCGCTTGGTGGCTGCAATTCGCGGTTGCACATTATTACTTACAGATTCAGGTGGTTTGCAAGAAGAAGCGCCATCTCTAGGTAAACCAGTGCTTGTTCTAAGGCGCACTACCGAACGCCCAGAAGCAGTTGAAGCAGGCACCGCAAAATTAATAGGTACTTCCTCAGAGGCGATTGAACGGGAAACCTGCCTGCTCCTCGAAAATAGTGAAGCTTATGCCGCTATGGCAAAAGCCCACAATCCCTTTGGTGATGGCAAGGCGAGTGAACGGATCGTTGCCACCAGTGCGGCTTATCTGGCAAATTAAGTATGAAAATATTCAGTTTGTAGTTGGAATATTTTGCATTCAAACTGCTCCCTTAATTAATTTATGGCTATAGCGATTTAATAACTAAAAGAGTTAAATCATCAAATCGTTCTGCTCCGTCACGGTGCCTTTCCACCTTCTCCAGGATCTGGTTCATAACCTGGTCTGCAGAGGTTATGTTTGGGTCTATATCTAGTAAAGAGTCTTTCAGCATTTTAAATCCCCATGCTTTACCCTCAGGGGAACGGGCATCAACTAATCCATCTGAATAGCCAAATAAAATATCTCCAGGCTGAAAACTAGCTTGCTCAACTGAGTAAATGGCTTCGGGGAAAATTCCAACAATTGGACCGGTGGTGTCAAGCATGCTATTTATATGGGAGGGCTTAATAATAATAATCTTTTCGTGACCAGCCGAAACATAATGAATATGATCCTCTTTAGGAGAATAAGCAGCCATAAACATTGTGGCAAACATTGCGGAATGAGAATGGGTGTTAGCGATATAGTTATTAACGCGACTAACGGTATTTAGAAGAACTGTTTCAATTTTTTCAGCTCCATGTTCTGCATATTCATCTTCAAATGCAAAGCGCACAAGGCTTCTAAATACAGACATAAATAGAGCGGAGGGAATTCCTTTGTCGCAAACATCAGCAATCAGAAAAAATGTTATATCACCAATTTGAAGTGCATCATACCAATCCGCACCCAGCTCATAGGCTGGCAAAAAAGTGGCTGCTATTTCAATATGAGTATCATTGGGTAGCAATTTAACTATAAAATCTTCATGAATTTTTTTTGCGGTCTTTACTTGGCTCTGGGTAACGACACTTTCTTTTTCCTGTTTAATTAAGCGGATAAGATTGGAGGATAGGCTATTGATATTTGTGAAAAGATCTCCGATTTCGTCCCTTCGAGTTGTTCTAATGGCCAGATCAAACTTTCCAAGGCTAAGTTTTTTTATTGCATTTGTTGCTGTATTTAATGGATCAGTAAAGCGACCAGCAATAAAATAGGTAATAGCACTAATAATCAAAAGCCCTAAAATCCGAAACACATCCTTTAATGCCATTTCAGCATCCATCTCCTTTAAGGCTGTTGTAGTATTGGTAAGTGCAACAACATTCCAAGTGGGGCTTACCCGCCTAGTAAACACAAAATACTTATGTCCTGATATTACAACTTCTTCTCCATTTGTATCAGGTTTCTTTTGAATGCCAAGCCGAATAAAAGGTGCCCACATAGTTTTCATGAGCTCACTAGGCTTTTTTAAAGATAAAGAATCATTTATTTTGGAAATAGGAAAAATTAGATGCCCAGTGCTTGAAACAATGAAAACTTCTGTGCCCATATATATTTTATTTTGAAAAGAAGTGACAATGGGAGGGGAGACGTTTTCATTCCCATGCAATATCAATCCATCTTGGTAGTAATCTAAATTTGAATTTTTTTCAATGTCATCCAATGTTACCACTGAGCTAATCACGCCTATAGGCTTAGATCTATGAAATCCTGTTAGTGCAGGGTAGTTAGCATGTACGGGCTTGTTCAAAATGAAACAAGGCTTGTTCATCAAACAGTGGGGTCTAATCGAAATGGAGTCTTTGCCATTTATTGCATCTATAAAGTATTTTCTATTGCGCATTAATGCTGAAGAATCAGGGGTAATCGATATTGCGGACGAGGCCACTAGATTGCCTTGCTTGTCCCACAATCTCCAGTGTCGGTAGGGAAAGACTAATTTAAGTTTATTAAATAATAAGCTTGATTCAGCCCTGTTTAGGGACCTGATTGGTGGAGAAGTGCTTAATACAGATAAGGTTTGGCTAAAATTTGTAGTCCATTCTTTGCTAATCAATGAAATGCTGGATGCAATATTGCTTAAATGCCTAAGTGCACTTTCAGTCGCTTCTGCTTTTTCAATTCTTGCTGAAATTATACTTTCAGCAACTAGAGTGCCGCCAACGCCTAGCCACAAGTATACAAGTAGCTGAATTCTTAGGGATTTCGGAGTTAAAATATTAGATAAAAATTCCAGAGTTTTTAATGCATAGCGCTTGCTTTCTTCTCGGCAAATTGAGAAATTTTTTACGATTTTCACAGAATCAATAAGAGCTCCGCTTTTATTTTAGCTTGTAGAGCCTAATAGCGGTTAGTTAGATAAGAGGATAGGGCAAGCCTTTTGAAGGAATTTTTTAGTATAATGATATAACTATGAAACTATATCATTGTTAAAGGAGTTGGATGAAGCCATTGTTTTTTATTTTAATAAAGGCGAATAGCAATTTTTCTATATCAGTAAAGCATCAACAATGCATTGCTGAAGTATGAATAAATAAATCAAAAAAATTACCCCACCACCAAGGCTGGAGGAGGGGCGGCGGTTGCTTCTGATGTTTAGCAGAATTTAAAAGCTAAAAGCTATTTGTGATAGCACAGATCAAATCTATCAAGTTGTTATTTATCTGTTGAAGCCTGATGTAAAGATTGATAGATTGGGATTCATTCCTTGCAGAGTTTCTTTTAAGGAATTTGAGGGAAAGCCAAATACTGTTACTTTTTTTATGTCTAGTAATTCTAAAAATTTACCAGCATATGCTGAGCCAAATTTTTCAACATGTTTTTGTGCTGATTCAGAGTTTGCATAGCGCTCATGGAGTAGGTAGATGCCGAGCTGTTCGCAATAGGACCACTCAAAATTCAAGGTATTCGGTTCAGATTCATGAAAATCAACGCTCATAGCATCAGCCAGAGTAAGGATTGCTGACACATCCTCAACTTTAGCTTTACATTCAATAATCCAAGAAACCCAGGTTTTTGTAGAATCAGACATGCTTAGAAAGGAAATTGGTGTGCAGTTTATTTAGGAATGAAAATTCACTGGAAAGCAACATATTAATTGACTTGAATTGCATAATCTCTGCTTAACGTTAATCTATTTGTTGACCTGTTCAAATTAATCGTTTCCTGGTCATATGTCAACTAATTGCCAGATTTAATTATGTCAATCATTTTTTCTGCAACTACGTAGCAGGTTAGCATTGGATTTCTACTAACGTGGTCAGGGAATATGGAAGTATCAGCTACGCGTAAATTCTGGCATTCATGAACCTTTAAATTGGAATCTACAACTGCATGATTGTCTGTTGATGGACCCATCTTGCAGGTTCCACTGGCATGCCAAATGGTGGCAGACCTTTCAGTTATGTACCTTTCAACAGCTCTAGTATTTTCAATTAGCTTGTCATCAAGTACGGCTATGCCTTTGGAAATTTCCTTAAGGCTGCCAGAATTCAGTAGCTGATAGCCTCGCCTAACACCATCTACCATTTTCCGCATGTCTTCACCGTCTGAATTTAATCTGTGATCAATTCTTGGTTGAATATTGGGATCACTGGAATCTAGTAAAACCCGGCCCCGTGAGTCAGGTCTGTTGATCACAATCCCGGCTCCAAACATATAGCCTGCATTTGGATCTGCCCCTGGGAACCTTTCACTGCCCAGCTTGCCCAAGCAATAAATCTGCATATCGTTCATGTGGGCACTTCCAGGGGCTGTGTAATGAATTACCATCTGAACATCTGCATCATCCTCATTGATAATATTATCCTTGGGATATGATGCAACAACTGCCAAGGAGTGGTCGATTAAATTGCTGCCTACCCCTTGAAGTTCATTTACCACATTAACGCCCAGACGTGTTAGCTCATCATGGGGACCAACCCCGGAGCGTAACAATAGGGCCGGGGAATTAATTGCTCCACAGCACACAATCACTTCGCCTCCATAAATAACTTCTGGAGCCGAATCTTTGCTAGATACCTCGACACCTTTAGCTACTTTGCCTTTGAATACTATTTTATGGGCAACTGTATGATCCATAATTGTAAGATTTAATCTGTCTTGGGCCTCTAGTAGATAAGCAATCGAACTTGACACCCTTAAAATACCATTTTCCCCGCGGTTCATTGGAATGGGGCCAACACCATCCAGCCCAGCTGGATGATTGTGATCTGGTACCCATTGATAACCTTGTCCCATTGCTGTTGCTTTAAATTCTGCAACAACCTTGGTATATTGATCACTACTAAATCTAACAATAGGCAGCGGGCCATTGTTGCCATGATAATTTTTATACCCATAATCCTTATCATTTTCTATGCGATTGTAAAGGGGCAAGATATTTTCCCAATCCCAACCTTTATTGCCAAGCTGATACCATTCTCTAAAATCTTGTTCTAGCCCGCGCAGAGCTATTACGCCGTTTACCGCAGAACAGCCACCTGTTGCCTTTCCTCGGGCATATGGAAACTCTCGACCTGGAATTACATCAGTTATGTAATTCCAGTCGTGATCAACAACTGAAAGTTGCCTTGAATCGGTTAGATCTGATGGCGTTTGTTCTACACTGCGATAATGGGGGCCAGCTTCTACGAGTAGCACTGAAAGATCAGGATTTTCAGAAAGGCGCGAAGCAATAACTGCTCCAGCATTGCCGCCACCTACAATAATGTAATCAAAAGTTTTCATTTGCAAAGAAGCGATTTGGAGGTTTAGCGAGAAAGCTCTTAAATCTTAACTAACTTGCCTGTTTTTGATTATAGCCGCTTTCATGACAAATGTAGCCCTTTTTGAGTACTTGTAAAGCGATCAAAAATTATTTGGAAGTTCCACCGCTTGCGATTTGCTAATTTAGTTACAATATTTAATCTATAGAAAGAAAAGCATTCGATTGAACGTTTATGCCCAAAAACAAATCTGTCCATCACTTGATTCCTTGCCTGGCTTTGGGCTAGATTAAGTAAATATAATAATGATCCGCATTCTATTTTGACAAATTTAAATGGATTTATTCGTAAATACTTTGACGTATTCGCAGCAACCTGCGCCTTAGGTATTGGCATTGGACTCGAGAGAACCCAATTTGCTGCTCTGGCAGAGCTTATGGTGCAAAGTAAATGGATTGCAACTGAAAGTATTGGATTGCTGGCTGGATTTCATTTGGCGGGTTATATAGTTGGTTGTATTCATCAAACAACACTTAAGAGTGAAATTCAGTCACTTACGATGATTAGGCTTGGGCTATTTGTTTGTGTTGTCAGCTTTTTTGTAGAACCAATTATAACAATTATGGGTTGGCAAATCCTATGGAGAATGTTAGCGGGATGGGGAGCGGCGCATTTGGTAACGGGCCTTCCAGGTTTTGCCACTAGGAAACTGGATGGTATTGAAAGGCGTCGTTCAACTGCGTTTATTTTTGCTGGCGGGGGAATTTCTGCTCTTATTGCAGCGGTTTTAGTAAGTGCAATAAGTAGCCCTTCTCCTTTTAATTCATGGATTTTGACTGGTGTGTTGTCAATATTTTTTGGGTTGTCAATCTTAAGCTCAGTTAATAACGGAATTAACGAGGAATTGGCTGGCTATCGCAACCGTGAAACACTTAACGAGAATCTAGCTAAGCCAAGCCCATCAAGTGATTTCGGCTGGACAGCTGGGCTTTATTTTCTTGCGATTACAACTTTTCTTTTCGGTGCAGCCCAAGTTTCAGTTATAACATATTTCCCTATATTTATAAGTACTAAATTTAACTTAACTTCTGCAGTTTCGGCAAGCTTCTTTTCTATGTTTGGTCTTGGTTATATGGTTGGGGCAATTGTTGCTGGATTTATGCCAAAAAAATGGGGTACGGACTCTATTCTTATCGCCAGCGCTTTTACAGGTGTAACTGGATCATTCTTAACAGTTTTTGGTATTAATATATATATAGCTACCATTGGTTGCTTCTTATTTGCTTTTTGGAACGGTAGCATGATTGGACTGATTGTTGCAAGGTTGAGGGAGTTGGTTGGTCAGCAGGCCACTCGAAAAGCCTGGGCTATTTTTAGCTTTTTGCTGAGTATCGGGTATATTCTCTACACATTTGCATCTTCCTATCTTATTAAATATTCCATCGCTACTATTCTTTGGGTTGGTTTTGCTTTAACTGCTGCTCAACTGTTGACAATGTTGATTGCAGCTATTGAGTTTAGAAAGCAAATAAATCCTCCCCTTGCTTAGTTAATGCAAAAACTGTTAACAGCTAAAGGTTGTAAAAACTACAACAGCTTCGCTGATGTGAATCCGGAAAATTCATTAACTGTTCAGCCGTTTCATCTTAAGCATCTTCGAATATCCTCTAATTTTTTGTCTATTTGCAGCATTTTTATTTTTGGTTTCCCTCAATTAGGTTGTGCTTCCGAACAAATTAATTCTGAAAGCATTGCGGGAGTTCACGGTGAGAAGCATTTATACAGCAACGCAGTGCTTGGTTTTTCTCGGGAATCCTTGCCTCAATTGGAAAATATGGGAATTAAGCAGATTTCTATGCCTCCAAATCCAAGTTTTATAAATAATGCCTTAGCTTTGCCGCCTTGGATTTCAATTGATTTCTCGGCATTAAGTCAAAATAATGGATCGCTAACAGGTACCAAAATGCCGCTATTTACCTCATCAAACTTATTTAATCTTGGCATAAAGATAATGCCTTTTCATTCAGGAAATTCTTTTGTGAGCTCTTTTGCTAATGGCTCTAAAAATATTGATTCGAATGTAGGCAAGATTTTTAATAATTAAAGCATCTACGCATTGTTCACCCAGAGAGTGGGGCAAATATTATCGAGCGACATTCCAAATATTTTAAATACTCAATGGAACTTTGGCAATGCTCCAATCGGCAGGCTTAATATTCTTGCATTGCAATACGAGAGTAAAAAAGACTATCTATCTCTTGTTAAAGTAGGCAAGCTTATGCAAGCAGCTGATTTTACCGTTAATCCAGTGCAATGCTATTTTTCAAATTTTGGTCTTTGTGGATGGGCGCAGGGTACGCCTACTATGATTCAAATACCAGGTAATCCATTTAATTCTTATGGCGCTGTTTTTAAGCTTGGTAGTGAAGGGCATCCATCTCTTAAGTATGGAATTTATCAAATTAATCCCGACTCATTTAATCCTATTTACCACGGCCTAGATTTTAGGCTTACTGGCAATATTGGTTATGCTCAATTTTTGCAATTTAATCTCCCTCTACCGTCTTATGAAAAAATTGCGGCTAAAAGTGATATTAGTGGCTCTGTATTTCGGGTTGCAAAAAAGGGGGCTGAAATGAATGCTGAATATGTCTCAACTCTTCCAAAGCCAGAGATTCAGATAGGCGGCTGGTTGGGATCAGGAAGTTTCTCAGGTACTTCAGATTCTAAAAGCTATGGTCAAAATAATGGCATATATGGGATTGTGAGCCTGCCAATTAACCCTCGCGGCTTGGGTATGGATGCAAGATTTTTTGTTTCTGGTGGTTATGGTTTTAATTCGCAAGTGCAAACTGTGAATGCAGGCGGAAGTGCTGGCTTGGTTTTAGCAGGCGCTTTGAGCTCGAGGCCCTTTGATACTTTATCTTTGGGCTGGTCTTTTGCAAAATTTAGTGCATACTCATCCGGCTACTCTCCGCTTGGGACTGAGCAGGCTATTGAACTGAATTATCAGTATTTTTTAACAAATAGATTGTCGTTAATGCCTAATGTCCAACTTATTTTAAATCCATCTGGCGATGCTTCTAGTCGGCCTGTTTTTGTTCTTGGTTTGCAAAGTCAATTTAGGCTTTGATTTTGATTTGCTTGAGTACCTCTTTCTCAATATTTTCAGAAGTTGAACTGAGTTTTGATCACGCCACCCCAGGTATCGCCACCGCCGTTGCCATCGGAGTTGGTGGTGCTGGAGATGTAGAAAATACCAGGTGTGATGCTGATATTGTCTGTTACCTGGAAC
>Ga0310318_10074_pt1 | contig 12227 bp, 15 predicted proteins | sample LakEriER1TotalB5_FD_194719 | JGI IMG/M metagenome (GOLD analysis project Ga0310318, IMG submission 194719) | Enriched freshwater cyanobacterial communities from Lake Erie, Ontario, Canada - ER10.Total.B5 (v2) (version 2) | ecosystem: Environmental > Aquatic > Freshwater > Lake | place: Canada... | reverse complement strand
CCCTACTCCAAAACATCACCGGCAGCGATCCCTATTTCGTACTAGCCGATTTCAGCGACTACCTGCGGGCCCAGGGGGCCGTCAGCCGCGCCTGGGCCGACCGGCAACAATGGAACCGCATGTCCCTACTCAACAGCGCCCGCTCCGGCTTCTTCTCCTCCGACCGGGCGATCCGCGACTACGCCCAGCGCATCTGGGGCGCCGAACCCTTCCCGATCACGATCGCCTGCGACTTCAACTGAAGCAGGGGCCAGAAACAGCTAAGGGGGGCCTTTCTTTCCCATCCAGGGATCGATTCAGCTGCGATCCGGCAGGTCGGGCGTTTGGTGCAACAGGCGATTGAGCCGTAGGCGATCCGCATTGAGGGGATCGGGGGCCAGTTCGCCGGCCATCTCCTTGAACTTCTGCTCCACCTCGTCGGGAACGCGCACGTCAAAAATGCGCTCCATCAAGGCCTCGATCGAGAACAGGTGGGCGTTGATATTTTCCAGATCGCCGATGGCCTGCTGGATTGCATCCGCTTCGGTTTCATCGCCATGGCCTGAACCGGGCGGCACGGCTGGAGCCAGGGATGCGGCCGAAGGCGGCGCGGTTTCGCCGTCGCCATGGATTTTCTGCAGCTCTTCAAGAGCCCGACCGGCCAGGGTTCGGAACGACTGCAAGGCAGCCCAGTTGAGCTCCTGCTGCTGGCGCAGCGTCGGATTCTCACGGATCAGGCGATCATGCTCTCGGTAGAACCGCTGGCAATCAGGGCATTGGCAGGGCTCTTCCGGCACCGCAGTCCCTTATCTATTCAAATTCCATCATGGCACCAAGCCAGCCCTGCTGACGGGCTCAGGCGGCCATGGGGCCGAAGAAGCTATCGCCATCCCCCTCCCATTCACCGTCCTCGAGCTGGTCGTGGGCGCCGGGCAGGGGGATCTCGATCGAGCTCACCACCTGGATCACGTCCCGCAGCCGCATCGAATCGGCAAACCAGCCCATGGCCTGTTCCACATCACCTCGGCGCTCGGCATCACTGGCCTGGTCCTCATGGGCCTCGGCCAGCAGGGCCAGCCAACAGAGGCAGCGGGCCTGCACCACGGAGAGATCGATGTCGTTCGGCTGGGACGCGGCGATCCGCTCGCTCTCCTGCTGCACCAACAGCCGCAGGCGCAGGTCATGCAACTGGGCCATCGGGGCACTTCAACTGGCGACACGCTAGCGACAGGGGCTGGAAAGGGAAGGGCGCTAGCCGTAGCGCAAGCTACGGGTCCAAGGCATCACCACCCTTGACCGCCCCGGGGCGGTCCCTGCCCAGCCCCTCAGCGGGCCTGAAAGTTGCCGTGGAAACCCAGGGGCAGGGACAGCTCCAGATCGCAGTGGGCGATCGGCCGCATCTGCTCGGCGTCGAGGATCACGAGCGAACTGCGGGGCTCGCCCAGGTGGCAGCCCACGCTCAGAAGCACCCCGTCCGTGGGGCCCTCTCCCTGGGGACGGGGCACAAAGATCGGTTCGCCATAGACCATCCCCTCCTCCTCAAAACGTCGCACCTGGCCGGCCTCGACCCGCAGCAGTTGGCTCTGCCAGTTGGTATCAGGGAACGACGCACCCCAGGCCACCGAGTAGGGCTGGCCGTGCTGCTGGCGGTAGGCAATCGCGGGAAACTCAAAGCCCTGGGGGGAGAGGGGTTCCAGCTCGACGCGCCCCCCGCCCGGCCGTAGACGGGCCCGCAGGTAGCGGGGGGTGAGGGCTGGGAGCTGACCGGAGGCCAACGCCTCGGTGCCCAGGGCCCCAACCTCGCTGGCGTCGTCGTAGGCGAGGAAATCGAAGACCACGTCCTCGCCGTCATCGAAGCAGTTGACCGTGTGGAAGCAAAAGAAGGTGTCCGTCTCGTAGGTCGTCCAGCGGCCGCTCTGGCGATCGAGCAACCGCAGGCGGGTGCCCTGCTCCGGTTCCCAGCGGTGGTGCTCCATCAAGGAACGGTTCGAGAACAGCATCGAAAGACCGCTCAGCCGCAGCGGGTGGTCGATCAACACCACATGGCGCTCGCTGACGCCGAAGTCGTGGAGGTAGGGCGAGCGCTCCAGGCTGAGACTCCCCTCGATCTGGCGCTTGGTTTCGCCAGGCTTCTGGTGGAAGACCAGGATCTGGTTGCGGCGGCCCAGGCTCGTGCCCACGTTGACCAGGGCCTTACTGGCGTGGTCGAAGTGGGGGTGGGCCGTCATCATCAAGCCGGCCGGCAGGCCGTCTTCGTATTGGTAAAGGCCCCGGGAGGCGAGGTCGTCCGGGTCGATCACGTGCTGGTGCTGGCTTTCGGTGAGGGCCAGCCAGGCGCCCTGCCAGGGGATGACATTGACATTCGTGTTGTCGGTGGCCTGGGGCACGGGCTGGAGCAGGCGCTGCCGGCGGCTGCGCCGGGTCCGGGTGCCGAAGCTGGCCAGGCGGCTCTGGCCCTGGGCCGCATCGGCCGCCACCTGGGAATCCAGGAGGCGCTGGCGGAAGCTCACCCCTACAGCGTCAAAGCGGAAGCCGTAGAGCAGGCCGAGCCCGTCGAACCAGTGGTCGGCCCGCCAGCCGTTCTGCTCAAACAGGGCCGGGGCGGTGCGCACCAGGTCGCCCCGCAACCAGGCCGGCACCGTGCCGCGAATCCGCACCGGCAGCTGGTCCTGGCCTTGGCCAGTCCAGCGGAATGGGGCCCGATCCAGGCCAGCGAGGGACGGGGATTGGCCGGGGCGAACGCCCCCAGAGGAGGCGGCCGAGGGGGCTGATGAAGCAAGGCCTGGGGCAGGGGTCGGAGCCATCGGCAGCTCAAATCTTGACAACGACAAGATCGTGGTCGCCTATCTTTCTCTTGTCAAGACTGAGCCTGGTCGATGCCGGCAGCCAAGCGGGACTCCCCAGCCGCAAAGCGCAATTACCACCACGGCGACCTGCGTCGCGCCCTGCTGGATTCCGCCTGGCGCATCGTGGCCGAGAAGGGTCTGGCGGCCCTAACCCTGCGGGAAGTGGCCCGGGCCGCTGGCGTCTCCCACGCCGCTCCATACCACCACTTCTCCACCCGCACGGCCCTGCTCGACGCCCTGGCCGAGGAGGGCTTCGCGGGTCTGGACCGGGCCATGGGCGAGGCCAAGGCCGGCCCTGCGGCTGGGGGCCCAGCCGAAGTGGGCCAGACCCCCCGGCCGGTTGATGGGGCCGACGTGATGGTTCGCATCGGCCGGGCCTATGTGGATTTCGCCTGCGCCCACCCGGAGCAACTGCAGGTGATGTTCCGGCCGCGCCACCACGAGAGCGAGGGGCCGCCGCCCCCAGCCCTGGCCGAGATCGGCGCCCAGGCCTACGGCCACCTCGCCGATGGTGTGCGCGTCTGCCAAGCGCAAGGCTTAGCCCCAGCGGGCGATCCTAACGAGCTGGCCCTCAGCGCCTGGAGCCTGGTGCACGGCTTCGCCAGCCTGTGGAGCCAGGGCCAGCTCGGGGCCCTGATCCCCAACCCGGAGCAGTTCGCCCGCCAACGGGATCAGCTGCTGCGCAACCTGCAGGCGGGCTGGCAGACCACCGCCGCCGCCCCAGCTGCGCCAGCGGCCCAGATGGGTAGCGCTCCAAATGCGGGCGCGCCCCAAACCATATAAACGAACCCAGAAGAGTCAGTTATACTAAAAGCTGCAACTTTTTAACCATGGCCCTTCGTCGACCCACCCTCCTATCCGATTTCAAAGAGTTCATCAACAAGGGCAATGTGGTGGACCTGGCGGTGGCGGTGGTGATAGGCGCCGCCTTCGGCAAGGTGGTGGACGCGGTGGTGAGCCTGGTGATGACCAATGTGCTGCAACCCGTGCTCAAGGCCATCCAGGTGGAGTCGATCCAGGCCTGGCCGGCGGGGGCCGTGATCGTGGCCCTGATCAATTTCCTCGTGATCGCCTTCGTGGTGTTTTTGATCGTGCGGGCCATCGAGGCGCTCAAACGCAGCGAGAAAGCGGTGGCCCCGCCCGACACCCAGGCCCAGCTGGCCTCGGCGGTGACGCGCCTGGCCGATGCCCTCGATCGCAAGGGGCTCTAGGCGGCGACAGAGACCCTGCCAGCTGGCAGGGTCTCCGTGACCCAAAAAACTCCTGGTGGGCCGGCCTCAGCCCAACTCCGCCAGCCGCCCCCGCACCAGAGCGGCCTGGGCCTCGGCTTCGGCCAGGTTGGCCTGGCATTCGGCCACCACCTCCGGCGGTGCCTTGCCGGCGAAGTTGGGGTTGGCCAGGCGGCCCGCCAGGCCAGCAATCTCCTTGTCCGCCTTGGCCAGATCCTTCTCCAGCCGCAGCCGCAGGGCATCGAGGCTCTGCTGGGGCACGGTGATGCCCACCTGGCCGTCGCTATCGACGATGCCGAGCAGCTGGCCAGGGCTGGGCTCAGCCGCCCAGAGGAGCTCGGCAGCCCCGACCAGCCGGGAGATCTTGGCCTGGTTGGCCGCCACAAACGCGAGGCGATCGGCCTGGCTGGTGACGATGCCGATCGCGAGCTTCTCGCCCGGCTTGACCCCCGAGAGGGCCCGCAAATTGCGGATGGCACGCACGGCGTCGATGCCGAACTGGAAGGCCGTTTCGTGGGCGCCATCCACCCAGGCGGGATCGGCCTCAGGCCAGGCCTGCAGGGCCAAAAAGGTGCTGTCTTCGGCGCCGGTAACGGCGTGCCAAAGCTCCTCCGTGAGGTGCGGCATCAACGGATGCAGCATCACCAGCAGGGCCTCCAGGCTGGTGGCTAGCACCTGGCGGGCCGTGCGGCGGGCGGGGCCGTCCTCGCCACCCAGCCGGGGTTTGGCCCATTCGATGTACTGGTCGCAGAGGTCGTTCCAGGCGAACTCATAGAGCAACTTGGCCGCTTCACCGAGGCGATAGAAGCCATAGAGCTCGGCGCACTGGCTGCTGGTGCGGGCCAGGCGCGAAAGGATCCAGCGGTCTTCACTCTCGAGCTGGTCAAGCGCTGGGGCCCCCAGGCTGGCCGGCGTGTCGCCGCCCAGGTTCATCAGGGCAAAGCGGGTGGCGTTCCAGAGCTTGTTGGCGAAGTTGCGGGCCCCCTCCACCGTGGCGGAGGTGTCACTGGCGCGGTCGTAATCGAGCCGGATGTCTTGACCGGCGCCGGCCACCTCGCGCACCAGGGCAAAGCGCAGGGCATCGGCGCCATAACGCTCAATCAGCAGCACCGGATCAATGCCATTGCCGGAGGATTTGCTCATCTTGCGGTTGTTCTCATCCCGCACCAGGCCGTGGATGTAAACGTCCTTAAAGGGCATCTGGCCCGTAAAAGCGCCGGCCATCATCGTCATCCTGGCCACCCAGAAAAAGATGATGTCGAAGCCCGTCACCAGCACACTGGTGGGATACCAGGTGGCCAAATCAGCCGCCCCAGGGTCCGGCCAGCCCAGGGTGGAGAAGGGCCAAAGGCCACTGGAGAACCAGGTATCGAGCACATCCGGGTCCTGCTCGATCACGGCGGCGGACCCGAATTGATCTTGGGCTTGAATCAACGCCTCCACTTCATCGCGGGCGACCACATAGGGGGTGGTATCGCTGATCACGCCGCCGCTTTCGCTCACCACAAACCAGGCCGGAATGCGGTGGCCCCACCAGAGCTGGCGGCTGATGCACCAGTCGCGGATGTCCGTGAGCCAGTCGCGGTAGACCTTGCTCCAACGCTCCGGCACGAACTGGGGATCCTGGCGCTCGAGCGCTTCGCGGCAGCGGCCCGCCAGGGGTTCGGTGCGCACGAACCATTGGGTGGAGAGCAGGGGCTCCACCGGCACCTTGCCCCGGTCGGAAAAGGGCACGCTGTGGCGATGGGGTTCCACCTTCACCAGGAAGCCCTCCGCCTCCATGGCCGCCACCACCGCTTTACGGGCCTCAAAGCGATCCAGGCCGGCGAAGCGGCCCGCCGCGGCGTTCATGCTGCCGTCCTTGGCCATCACCGTGATCTGGGGCAGGCCGTGGCGCTGGCCGATGGCGAAGTCGTTGGGGTCGTGGGCTGGGGTCACCTTGACGCAGCCGGTGCCAAAGGCCGGATCGACGTGCCCATCGGCCACGATCGGGATCAGGCGCCCCACCAGGGGCAGGGTGAGGGTCTGGCCCACCAGGGCGGCGTAACGCTCGTCGCTGGGGTTCACGGCCACGGCCGTGTCGCCGAGCAGGGTTTCCGGGCGGGTGGTGGCCACCACCAGGTGGCCCGAGCCATCGCTGAGCGGATAGCGGAAGTGCCAGAGGTGGCCCTCCAGCTCCTTCATCTCCACCTCCAGATCACTCACCGCCGATCCCGAAGCGGGACACCAATTCACCAGGTATTCACCCCGGTAGATCAGGCCCTGCTCATGCAGGCGCAGGAAGGCCTCCACCACCGCCTTGTTGAGGCCGGGATCAAGGGTGAAGCGCTCCCGCTGCCAGTCCACCGAATAGCCGAGGCGCCGCAGCTGGCCGACGATCGTGCCGCCGCTTTCGGCCTTCCAGGCCCAGGCCCGTTCGAAAAAGGCCTCGCGGCCCAGGTCGTCCTTACTGAGGCCCTCGGCCTTGAGCTGGCGCTCCAGGATCGTTTGCACCGCAATCGAGGCGTGGTCGGTGCCGGGCAGGCAGAGCACGTTCTTGCCACGCAGGCGCTGGAAGCGCACGATCGTGTCGATCAGGGCCGTGTTGAAGGCATGGCCCATGTGCAGGCTGCCGGTGACATTCGGCGGCGGAATCACGACCGAGAAGGGCTCCCCAGGCGCTTGCGGATCGGGATGGAAGGCGCCCGCCCGTTCCCAGGCCTGCTGCCAGCGGCTCTCGGTGCCGGCCGGGTCGTAGGTCTTGGGCAGGGCGCCTTCGGGAGCGTCGGACACGGCGGATCGGGTGGGGCTAGTGGACCCATGGTCTCAAAGGGGCCGGGGCCAAGCCGGCAGCGCCGGATCAGGGCATCCCCCGCAGCCTCAGCCCGCCGCCAGCCGGCCCACGTAGTCCGGCAGCGTGCCGGCGTTAATCCAGCCGGTGGCGATCGTTTTGCCGTGCTGGTGGCTGACCCGGCCGCGGTGGATGTGGGAGAGGCCCGCCGGGAAGAGCAGCAGCTTGCCCCGTTCGGCCGGCTCGTGGTGCTCCTGCCAGTGGAACTCGGTGCCGCCCTCGGGCAGGTCATTGCAATAGAGAATCCAGGCCAGCACCCGCCGCACCGGTTCGGTGGCCTCCTCGCTGGTGGTCCAGTCGCAGTGCCAGCTCTTGAAGCCTTCGCCCGGGGCGTAGCGCTGCAGGTTGAAGATCGGCAGCACGAACAGGCTGCGCTCCGGGCAGCACTGGCGCAACAGGGGCAGCTCCTGCAGGTAGCGCTCCAAGGCCGCCGTGACGCCGCGGCGGATCACATCGGCCAGGGCGTAGGCCTCCGGGTCGGAGCGGTCGATCGCCACCAGGCTGATGTCCGTGGACACCTTGTCGGGTTCCCGGCCGGCCCCACCAGGGCTGGCCGCAGCCCCGTCGTCGGCACTGCCAAAGGAGACGCCGGAGCTGTGCAGGTCGCTTCGGCGATCGAAGAAGGCCATCACCCCATCGGCGAGGGCCTCGTAGCCCGGGTTGCGGTAAGCGCGGATCAGCTGCACGGCGAGCTCCAGGGCACGGCGACCAGCGCCTCCAGACTTTGCCAGCAGCTGCGATCGGCCACGAGCTGGTCGTCGAGGCCGACCCGTGCCAAGGCCGCCGCCACCCGGTCGAGGGCGAGGTCATGGGCCGCATCGGCGCCGATGGCGGGCCCCAGGGGCCAAACCAACACCTGCTGCTCGGCCGGATCGGCCAGGACGATCAAATTGAGATCCTCGAGCTGGCGCTCGAAGAACTGGCGGCGCATCCGGGCCGTCTGGCTCGGGCCGATGGCGGCGGCGAAGGCCTCCAAGCTGGCCGTATCGGTGCCACAGCCACAGTTGAGGGCTAGCCAGATCAGCAGCTTGGCCCAGCTTTCGCGGCTCCAGAGGGGCTGGAAACTCTGGCGTTGCTGGCGCACCAGCTCGGCCAGGGCGAAATCCACCAAGGTGGCCTGCAGGGCCAGGGCGCTGGGTTCCGCCATGGGATCGGGGTGGGGAGTGTCGCTCATACCTGCCATCCTCCCCGCCCCCACGGCAAACTGCTGGAGCATGCGCCCTAAGCCCCATGGCCCTGGACTTCAACGATCCTGAGCTGGAATTTTCCGATCTGGTTTACGCCTACCAGAGCTGGGTGATGGCGGTGATCAACGACGAGAAGCTCGACGGCGAAGAAACCCTGCTGAGCGAGGAGATCGCCGAGGACGCCCTCAATGCGATGCGCTTCCTGCCCGGCGAAGTGACCTCCGCGATCGAAACCAGCCTGGCCCGCGTCTACGACGTCGATCCGGAGGAACTGGCTTCGCTGTTGTTCCCGGAAGACTGAGCCCTTCCCACCAACGCAGCGAATCAGCCCCATGGCCTGGAGCGAAGCCGACATCCCCGACCAGAGCGGCCGCATCGCCCTGGTGACCGGCGCCAACAGTGGCCTGGGCCTGGAAACGGCCCGGGCCCTGGCCCAACGGGGCGCCACCGTGCTGCTGGCCTGCCGCCAGCGCAGCCGGGGCGAAGCGGCTCGTCAACAGCTGCTGCCCCTGGCCCGGGCGGGCCTGGAACTGATCGATCTGGATCTGGCTGACCTGGCCAGCGTCGCCGCGGCGGCCAGCCAGGTGCAGCGGGAGTTTGGCCGCCTCGATCTGCTGATCAACAACGCCGGCGTGATGGCGCCACCTCGGCGCCTGTCCCGCGACGGCTACGAGCTGCAGTTCGCCGTTAACCACCTGGGCCACTTCGCCCTCACCGCCGCCCTGCTACCCCTGCTCAAGCAGCAGATCGGCGCCAGGGTTGTGACCGTGAGCTCGGGGGCCCACTATTTCGGGCGCATCGCCTTTGACGATCTGCAGGGGAAGCGCCGCTATGACCCCTGGACCGCCTACAGCCAAAGCAAATTGGCCAACGTGATGATGGCCCTCCAGTTGCAAGAGCGGCTGGAGGCCGCAGGCAGTTCCATCCTCTCAATCGCCGCCCACCCGGGCCTGGCCCGCACCAACCTGCAAGCCAGCTCGGTGGCGGCCAAGGGCTCCTGGATCGAGGGGCTTGCCTACCGACTGCTGGATCCCATGTTCCAGAGCGCCGCCATGGGGGCCCTGCCCCAGCTCCATGCCGCCGTAGCGCCGGAGGCCCGCGGCGGTGCGTTGTATGGCCCCGGTGGCCTGGCCAACCTGGGCGGCTGGCCCGTGCCCTGCAAGATTGCGGCCGCGGCCCTCGATGGCAGCCAGCAACGGCGGCTCTGGCAGGCCAGTGAAGAGCTGTGCGGGTTCTCTTCCAAAACGGCCCCCGCCTGAGCGAGGTCGGCTAAGGTTGCTTGATCTGGCAGAAGCCGGCGGGTTCGATGCTCGCCATTGTCAGAACCAGCACCGTGCCAAGCCCCGAGCTTCCTGGGGCCAGCAACAAGGTCCATGCCAGGCATTCCAGTGTGATTTCCCCTTGCGGGAAGGACTGCCACCCGGTGCGAAATCCATACCGACCATCTGTTCCTTTTTCCATGACCAGCACCCTTTCCGCCCTTCGGCGCGCGATCGGATCAAGCCGCCCAGCCAGCACCACGCCCCAGCCCCGGCCCTTCCCCAGTGCCCCAGCTTCCGCTCCCACCTGGGAGGACCTGCTAGGCCGCCGCTGAGGCCCTAATCCAGGCGAGCCATCTGCAACCAGCAGCCCCCTGGGGCAAGCTTTTCGACAATCAGGGCAGCGTTGCGGCTGTTCACCTGGAGGTGGGCGAAGGCCAGGGCATCATCCAGGCAGCCAAAGCGCGGCCCGCCCACCTCATCAGGAACACTGCGCTCGTGGCGATCGGCAAAGCGCACCCGATAGGGGCCCCCATCGGTACTGGAATCCTGCATCCCTGCAGTCTGGCCGCGCCTCGAAACGATTGGTTGCAAGCTCAAGCCTTTATTCCAATCAGGCCCCCAAACAGGGCGCCAGCATCGGGCAGCCAGGCGTTGCAGCGGCGGATCGCCAGCACCCAGGGCCGGGGAACCCTGGGGCAACCGGGGCAATCACAAAAAAACCATCCTTTGGCCAGTTCACTGCGGGTGAGCTGGCCAAAGGATGGTGAATTGTCTGGACTAAGGCCAGTGCACAGGGCCCGGGAGCCTGGAAAAAGCAGGCTCCGATGGCCCAGGGTGCCGCTCATACGGGTCGGGTGGCATGACTAGGGGAATCAGCAGATGCCCCTGGCAATGACTCCAGCCCCTCAAAACAACGAGCTCAGCAACTGGGCGAAGGCTCAGTAACGGCTGCGGCCACCGCCGCCACCGCCGTAGCCACCACCACCACCAGCGCCGCCGCCGCCGCCGTAGCCGCCGCCGCTCCCGCCGCCGCCGCCGTAGCCGCCGCCACGGGCACCGCCGCCGCCGCCACCGCCACCCCGGGGCTCAGCCTTGTTAACCCGGATCATGCGACCCATCCACTCGACATCCTGAAGTTCGTCGATGGCCTTGGTTTCCTCAGCATCAGTGGAAAGCTCAACAAACGCAAAACCGCGCTTGCGACCCGTGTCCCGATCGAGGGGCAAGCTGCACTGCTTCAGCTGCCCATACTGGGAGAACAGGCCCTGGAGGTCTTCCACTTCGGCATCGAAGGAAAGATTACCCACGTAAATTGTCATGAACGGAAAACGATATGAACCGATCCTTCGACAGCCCTCAGGAAGTGATGAGCTCGCTCAAGAGAAATCTTAGAATCTCTTCCACCTTACAGCCCGATCGCAGGGTTCGGTGTGCTGCCCAGGGCGGCACAGCGGTGCAAATCGGGGATCCCGGGCCGGGAAACGGAATTCCGCCGGCTTAAGAGAAGCAAAAACAAGGCTGGCTCTAGCTTTTACAGGTCAACTGAGCCCCTGGGCGGATTCCCGCCGCAGCACCATTGCCGCACCCTTCCGCCATCCCAGCGGCAGGGCCTGGGTTGCAAACGAACCGGAGCCGGGCTGGTGGCTGGGGCCAAAGGGCCCTAGCCAGGCAGCCGCGCCAGCGGCAGGCAGGTCCTATCAACCGATCTATTGCGAAGCCCCAGACCCCCCCAAAAACGGCCAGAATTGGAGCTTAGATTCAGAATAAAGAAATTTAACCATGGATGTACGGGTCATTCAATCATTACACCATTTACCCAATCGCAAGACCAACACTGTTTACATCCTGGCGCTGACCCTATCGCCGATCATCAACATGCTGGCGCGCTGGATCACATTCCAGCTCTACTGGTCCGACCCTGTTAATTTACTCAAAGGCGAAAAGGTGGTGCCGCCTGATCACTGGGTTTTAACCATTCTCTCCAACGTCCTGGAAGTGATCCTGGTGATCATGGCCGTGGCGTTAGTTAAATCAATCCTACACCGGGTGAGTTTCTTTCGCAAACTCTTGCTGAGCTTCGGAATTCTTGCCACGATTGACTTGGTACTGAACCTGATGACGATGATTATCGGCATCTATACCTTCAAAGTGGGATCGTTTTTGCTGCTAGGCCTTGCCACCGGGATCTATATTTCATTGAATCTAGTTTTCTTTTTCTGGTATTGGTATGACGACTTCCCGACCCAAGTCAGACGGCTGATCCAACCGGACGCCCCCTGCTCGATCTGGTTTCCACGCGAAGCAATTGACTCCAACGCCCGCTGGGTTCCCACTGCCTTGGACTATCTCTATTTCACCGTGCTATCAAGCAACACCATGGGGCCGCCGGAAAATCACAGCGTGATCGGCGGTAAAGCAAAAATATTGCAACTCATGCAATCCTCTGCCATGCTCATTTTGCTGGTCATTGTTGTGTCTAGGGCGATTAACACCTTAAAATAATTGCTACCCGGGCACTTCAGCGGCGACCGGCCCGGTTCACTCCCCCATTGACATTGGCTCCCCGACCGGCGGCGCCATATCCGGGAGCTCCCGCAGCAGGCACCCCGGGGGCCCCGACGCCGGGCGTGGCCACCACCGCCCGAGGCCTAGCCACCACACAGCCCACGGGAACGCCAGTTCCGGTGCAAACCACCTCGGCGCCAGCCGGTTGCTGAAGCGAGGCCGAGAGGCTGGTGAAAACCAGCACCAACCCGATCGTGATCCGTTGCATGGACATGCTCCTAATCGATCCAGCCTAGGTCCTGACGTACTGCGCAAACATGGAACAATCACAACAGATCAATAGCCAGCCCCAACACGACCCCCTGGCCCCGTCAAAACAAAGCTGTGAC
>Ga0310318_10068_pt1 | contig 12466 bp, 10 predicted proteins | sample LakEriER1TotalB5_FD_194719 | JGI IMG/M metagenome (GOLD analysis project Ga0310318, IMG submission 194719) | Enriched freshwater cyanobacterial communities from Lake Erie, Ontario, Canada - ER10.Total.B5 (v2) (version 2) | ecosystem: Environmental > Aquatic > Freshwater > Lake | place: Canada... | reverse complement strand
ATCAAGCACCAAACCCAGGGGTATAAAAACTAATAACGGCAACAGCGGCGTACGCAGTGCCGAAAAATTAATCACACGTAAAGGGAGCCTTTTGCATAAAGCCCAGAGTAGTAATTGATATCGCGTTGTTTAATCTTGCTTGCATTACCTGCAGCCCAAAACTGTTGATAACGATCTAAGCACACCTGCTTCATATAAGCGCGGGCGGGTTTATTGAAATGGCGAGGATCGAAGTTAGTGGGATCTTTAGCAGCGGCTTCACGCACCGCAGCAGTGAAAGCCAAGCGATTATCAGTGTCGATATTTACCTTGCGCACACCATTGCGGATACCCTCTTGGATTTCTTCAACGGGCACACCATAGGTTTCGGGGATTGCACCACCGAATTTATTAATCATATCGAGCCACTCTTGGGGAACTGATGAAGAGCCGTGCATCACTAAGTGGGTATTAGGGATGGCCTTATGGATTTCAGCAATCCTTGAAATCGCCAATACTTCACCGGTGGGTTTACGGGTGAATTTATAGGCGCCATGGCTGGTGCCGATGGCGATTGCCAAGGCATCAACTTTGGTTTTAGTAACAAAATCAGCAGCTTCTGCTGGATCCGTTAACAGCTGGGAATGATCGAGGGTGCCCTCAAAACCATGGCCATCTTCGGCTTCACCTTGGCCTGTTTCAAGGGAGCCAAGGCAGCCCAGTTCACCTTCAACACTCACGCCGATGGCATGGGCAACACTCACCACTTCCTTGGTAACCGCCACGTTGTATTCGTAGCTGGAGGGAGTTTTGGCATCGGCTTCAAGGGAGCCATCCATCATCACTGAAGTGAAACCATTAGCAGCAGCGCCAAAACAGGTGGCAGGGCTATTGCCATGGTCTTGGTGCATTACCACAGGGATATCTGGGTAGGTTTCAACAGCCGCCAGGATTAGGTGGCGCAGGAAATTTTCACCTGCATATTGGCGGGCACCGCGGGATGCTTGCAGAATTACTGGGCTATCGGTTTCATGGGCTGCCTCCATGATCGACTGCACCTGCTCCAAATTGTTCACATTGAACGCTGGGATGCCGTAGCCGTTTTCAGCAGCGTGATCTAGCAGTAGGCGTAGCGGAACAAGCGCCATGAGAAATTCTGTGGTTTCTGGGCGACTTTACCGCGAAGGCTTGCGCCTTTGGGCAGATCCGGCGGCAGGTTTGCGAGAAGTGCGTGCTTGGGGCTTTCCCGTTGGCTTTGCCGCAGGGCCTGCAGAGATCGGTTTTTCCGGCTCAAAACCAGGCACCACAAGGCGTGGCAGTGAAGAACCGATCAAATATTCAATCGCTTTTAGCAATTCACGTTCATCAGCGCTAACCAAAGAAAGTGCGTGGCCGGTTTGGCCCGCTCTACCGGTGCGGCCAATGCGATGCACATAGTCTTCAGGAACATGGGGTAAATCCATATTCACCACATGGGGCAACTGGGCGATATCGAGGCCGCGGGCGGCGATATCAGTTGCCACCAGCACTCGCAATTCCCCAGCTTTGAAACCGCTAAGGGCTTTGGTGCGGGCACCTTGGCTTTTGTTGCCATGGATTGCAGCAGCTTGAATACCTTCTTTAATCAGCCTTTCAGCCAACTTATTTGCACCGTGTTTAGTGCGAGAAAAAACCAACACCTGCTGCCAATTGTTACTGAGAATTAAATGACTTAACAAGGCGCCTTTACGGCCTTGATCAACGGGATGAATGCACTGATCAACGGTATCTGCCGTGCGGTTTTCAGGGTTCACCTGAATTTGCACAGGTTGATTTAAAAAGCCCTCAGCAAGCTTGCGGATCGGGCCTGAAAAGGTGGCTGAAAACATCAAGTTTTGACGTTTTGATGGCAACCAACGCAGAATTTTGCGGATGTCGTTGATGAAGCCCATATCGAGCATGCGATCAGCTTCATCAAGCACCAAAAGCTCAAGGCGGCCGAATTCGATAATTCCTTGGCCATACAAATCAATCAATCGACCAGGGGTAGCCACCAAGAGATCCACGCCGCGGCGTAAGCGATCGATTTGAGGATTAATCCCAACCCCACCAAAAACCACTGCGCTGCGCAGGGGAAGACCATTGCCATAGGTGGCAGCACTTTCAGCCACCTGAGCTGCCAGTTCCCTCGTGGGCGCAAGAACTAGGGAGCGCACATGGCCAGGGCCCGCCTTAACGCCATGGCGCAAGAGCTCAAGCATTGGCAAAATAAAACCAGCGGTTTTACCGGTGCCGGTTTGGGCCGCTGCCATTAAATCCTTACCGCTCAATACAGCTGGGATCGCTTGCTCCTGAATTTCCGTTGGGGTGTTGTAGCCACAACGTTCAAGGGCCTCCAGCAGAGGCCGGCCCAGGCCAAGATGAGCAAAACCAGGGGCCGGAGAGGGGAGTTCTTTCACCTATCAACTATGGACTAACAACGGTTATGGACTAAGAACGGAGCTGGATCTTGATCGCGGCGATGGCGGCGGGGCAAGGCAGCAGGCAGGCGGGAGCCGGAGAGGGCAGCTGTTTCCTCGAGGGCTGCGCGCAACTGCCGGGCGGCATGGATTCCCATGTCGCGGGGCACGCTGATCCGATCTCTCAAATTACGCAAGCCAAGCTCACTATTGGGAGGTGGCTGGCAGGGCTCCCCTGAGATCAATTTGGTAAGGGCTGCCCGCAAAGCTGTGTCGCTAAGGCCTGCGGTGGTTGCCAGGAGGGTATGCCGATGTTTCAACACCCGCATGAGCGCTTCAGCGGCGGGAGCAGCTCCGCACGCGGGGGAACCTGCATCACTGAGCTCTTGCCATGAACCGGAATCAATCCGCGCCGCCCAGTAGTTCGCAGCAGCACTGCCATTGCCATAGCAACCGCCCATCTGGGGCGGTAAATCGTGGGAATGGGTGTGATGGTCGCTGCGGGTGCCGCAATAGGTGATGCGTTGCTCGAGCGCCTGGAACCAACGATCTATCGGGGGCCAACGCTTGCGTAGTTCATAACCTTTGTAATAAAGAAGGCTGCTATTCATTCGTTCCACATAAGGCACAAAGGCGAGATCAGCGCTGCTGAAATCATTAAAGAAAAAAGGGCCCTCCCCCTGCTCAAGGGCGGTAGCCATGCGCTGCATTTGCGAATCAAATAAGCGCTCACCTTCTGTTTCCTGGCCTGGGTAACAAAGCCAACTACACCAAGCGCGAAATAAATCCCTTTCTAATTGGCGCAAAAGCAAAACTTCCGGATCTTGAATAGAGCGGCCGTTAGCACCACCAAGTAAACCAAAGCTGCGCTCTAACGCAAGCAAGATCACATCACTTTCGGTAATCATCTGGCCATCAATGCTTAAAGCCGGCAACATTCCGGAGGGAACTAAGTTGCGAAACCAGGCTTCCTTTTCGCCGTAGCAAAACATTGTTACCTTTTTAATTTGATAGGGCACCTGCTGTTCCTCCAGCCAGAGCCAAACTTTTTGACAATAGGGGCACCAAGCATGGTGATCTCGATAGAGAACAACACGAACTGCTGCTTCTGGTTCACCAAACAAACGCAACCTGGCTTGGCTATTAGTTGGGCCCGAAACCCGATCTAGCTCTGAAGGGGCCAGGGCTAAAAGCTGCTCCCAACTCAACATTGATTTTTGTGTGCACATGGCCACACAATTGCAGCAATGGGGCTGTTGTGGTTACAAATAAATGGACTCGGCGATGTAGCCCCTCCGTCGGCCAAGAGCGCAGCGCCCAAGCGCTCCGAGAGAACCCCTGGCAGCGCCGGGGGTTTTCTTGTATCAAGCTTTATTGGCATCCAAAAATGCAAACACACTCAGATCACCAAGATCTGCTTCTGCTGCCATTGGAAATTTACGGATTGCAAGCACTAGCAACAACAAACTTTGCAATACCAAAAGTGCAGAAGCTGTTGATGCACTTAATAGACCTGACAACCAGCCAAGTAATAACAAGGGCAGAAGCAAAGTTAAACCGATCGCTTCTAAACGTTGAAAGCAGAAAAATTCCTTAAAACCCAAACCAGCTAAGGCAGCAAAAAACGGACCCACCGCCCAGATCCAAAGCGGTTGTGCCACTAAAGCTGGAAGCATTTCGGCAGGACCCACTTGAAAAGCCAATACAGCAGCTCCGAAACATCCAAAAAACCAAAAAAACTGCAGCGTGCGATGCAAAACTCTCACATAGATATGCACCCAGCGCAAAGCCCCTCCTAAGCCAAGGGCCATCAACAACAGCCAAGGCCAACAAAAGGCTGGCCCAAACTGAAACCATTGAGCCAGCAAGGCAGCCTGGGCAACAGCAAGAAGCAAAAGCGATAACCGATAAAACAAAACTTCCTGGCGATGATGGGCCGTAACGGTGTAAAGGCCATAAACACCTTGATAGGTGCTGTTGCTTGAAGTGCTGGAGGCGCTATTCATAGATCAATTTGTGCTTGAACAAGATTCTGTAGCTGCATTGTGGTTTCTGGACCGGCAGGAATGATGCTGGAAGGATGCAATGGGAATAAAGCACCGAAATAATCGCGCCGCCAAGCGGCTGGGAAACAAGTGGCAGCAACACCTGGAAGCGCTAAAAATCGCGCCCGCCAGGCCCAAAGGCCAGGAAAAGAAAAAAGCGGGGCACGGCTGCAGCCAAATAATGGTGCGTAAACCTGTTCCCAGCGGATGAGGGTGGGAAATAAACGCACATCAGCCAGGCTCAACGCAGCACCGCATAACCACGGCCCCTGGGAAGTTAAATTCGTATCTAATATTGCCAATGCGGCAAATAATGCCTGTTCAGCTTTGTTATAAGCCAGTTGATTTCGGGCAAAACCACAACGATAAACCCCATCATTGATATCATTTTGCATTAAAGACAAGAGATTCGTTAGCTCCTCCCGATATGCCACTGGCGCCAGATCCGGTGCATCGAGAATTGTTGATGAAAGCTGATTTAATAATTCAATAAGTTCAGCACTTTCATTATTAAGTATCCTGGGCTTTATTAATGCATTACCGGGATCAAATAACAACGGCACCGTTGCGCGGCAATCTTGATTGGCACCACATAAACTATATAAATCAATCAACGCCTCACAACCAAGAACAGGTTCTTGGAACACCCACCTACCTGCTTTGGGATCAGGTTCCACTATTACAAGTTCAATCAAATCGGAAAGACCTCGCAGGCACCAAAGCAACCAAGCGCGATGGGCCCAAGGGCAACTACGGCCAACGATTAAACAAAGCCGGCCAGCAGGGTTGCTCGCAGCCTCTAAGGCAGCGGTAAGGGGCGCACCACTGAACTGGGTGGCCCGCCTTTGATAGTTGCCCTGCTTATCAGCAGGGGCAAGGCCAGCCATCAAACGCTGCCATTCCCATTGCCAAACACAGCGGGCTGTTGCAACAAAAACCGGAGGCACAGTCATGCTGTGTACCCTGCCACAAAGGATGAGCAATGAAACAACGCTATCTGCTTGCGGGAGTTGTGTTAATCGGTGTAAGCAGCGGGATCTACCTAAGCCCCATCGCCAGCCTGGGCCTACTGCTGCATGCAGCAAACCAAGGCAATAACAAACGAATGCAAGAACTTGTTGATTTTAACGGCATAAAAAAAAGCATGAATCAACAGATCAAAATTAAGGCAGAAGAACAACTAACAAATTCACTCGGTGGTAGAAATATATTTAGTGAAGGTATCGCATCGATCGCAATGCTAGCAGTTAATCCAATAGTGGAAAGCAAGGTATCTGAAAGCATTTCTCCGGAGGGATTAAAGGCAGCTATTGAAGGCATGCAAAACAATAATAGCAATAATAACAAACAAGAAATATCAACCAATTATTTAAACATTATCAAACAATTAACAACAATAAGGCTAAACTACAAAAGCCCCAATCAAGCATTTATAATATTAGCAAACCCAATAAAAATAGAGGCACACAACAATAAAATAAGCTTAGAAATGCAGAGAAAGAATTTAGTGCGATGGCAGCTGGTAGATATAAATCTAAATCTATGAAAGAATAATTAGAAATTTAGTTGGAAGAATTGGAATGCATCGCCAAGGGAATTCTTGGTATTGGGAAACCCGCCTTACCAAGCACATCAACAATCATACGGTTGGTATCGAAATAAACCTGCCAATAGTTACTAGTGTGAGTGTAAGGGCGAACAGCTAATCGGGGGCCGCGCTCGCTGAATTCCAACACACCCACATCGGCGACTTTACCTACTATTTGATTCGGAATTTGCTGTAATCCGGCCTGCAACAAAGCTATCGCCTGAGCTACATCAGCGCTATTATCTAACTGGGCAACTAATTCAACGCGGCGATATGGATTAGCTGAAAAGTTTTTAATATTATCACCAAATAGCTTCGCATTAGCAACATAATGCCGCACATTATCTGGCGATGTAATTGCAGTAACAAACATTCCAACCTCATCAACAGTACCTTCCACGCCACCGGCATCAACGTAATCACCAGAATTTATGGGCCTAAAGATTTGTAGAAATACCCCGGCAGCAAAATTACCCAACATGCCACTCCAAGCAGCACCAATTGCCACACCAGCACCAGCGAGAAGGGCTGCAAAACTGGCGGTTTGGATGCCAAAGAAACCAAGGATGGCCACCACTAGCACCACCCGTAACAATGCACCCAATATGTTTAGTAAATAACCAATCAAGGTGGGATCAAGGTTGCCGCGGTTGAGCATGCGCCGCAGCAAACGCAATGAGAAACCAATCAACCAGCCCCCCACCATCCAGAGGGCAACCGCGCCTAGAAGCTTGAATAAAAATGGCACCACGATATCTATTACGAGCGAAATACCTGGAGCTGGCATAAAGATTGAAAAAATCTAAACATATTATGCCAGCCGGCAAGGAAAAACTTCTAGTATTCAATGAATCAAATCAAAACGAATGGATTGCGCTGGCCTTAAAGAATTGTTTACCAAGGCTTATGGAGCAGCTGCTCCTAGTGAGGCGCAATGGCGAGAGGCCTATGCGGATGATGTGCAATTTCAGGATCCCACCCAGAAAAGAGAGGGGATCAAGGCTTATCTTGATGCGCAAGAAGGCTTGATGAAACGCTGCGATGATGTGTATTTAAAAGCGGGTGCAGCAGCGATTGATGGCAATATTGCTTTTGTGGAATGGGAGATGGGGCTAAAAATAAAAGGAATCGAATTTATTTATCCAGGCACAACAAGGTTATTATTTAATGATGAGGGCAAGATATGTGATCATCGCGACTATTTTGACTTTGTGGGGCCCACTTTTGAACCAGTTCCAGTGGTGGGGGGATTTGTGCGCTGGTTATACAAACGATTTGTTGATTAACATATTTTATTTTTATTTACTAACACAACAAAAATCATCAATCCAATGTTGCCGCTAAATCCATTCTTTCTGCTTCCAGCCGCCAAAATTGCAGCACTTCAGGCCACGGTGTTATTTCTAATAATATGCCTATTGAAAGCTAAAATACAAATTAAGCTTGCATCTACAATTGGGATACTACTACTTTTTCTGCAAACAACGATATTTTTAATCGTGCTAGCTGGCAGTGCATATGCACTGAAACAGCAACGAAATTAATTATTCTGGAACATCTCATCACTAAAATTATAAAATAAAATGTTTAGCTGTAAGGTCGAATTCCAAGGGATTTTCAAACACAACTCTTAGGTCTGCAACCCGATCACCATTAAGGTCGGTTGAGAAAGCGTGGGGGGTAAGTCTTATCTCACCAGGAATACCTGAGTAATCAGACTCTCCAATGAAAGTAAATTGATTTTCATTTTCAATGAGAGCATAGGACATTTTAGATAGGTCTATTAAATCATCAGATTTAAAATCAATCAGATCGCTTTTTGATGGCCTCGATTCAGTTGCATCTGTATAGATATAGGTATCTACACCTGCACCACCAATCAGAATATCAGCTCCGAGCCCACCAAATAGTGAATCGTTACCATCCATACCCTCTAATTTGTCGTCGCCATCGTTACCCTGAATAAAATTATCAGCGCTAGAACCAATCAATAATTCATTTAAATATCCACCAATAATTCGCTCTGAACCAGCGGAAGCATTAATAGTAGACGTATATTTCAAAAGCTTTTCTGATCCATTTGCAACATTCTGAGCAAGAATAAGTGCCTTTTCGAGATTTAAGGTATAACCTTTTTCACCAGCAATACCCCGCAAACGTGGATCCTCATCAGCACTTTGGAGCAGAATTTGCTTAACGTCGCTCGCTGTAAACAATGGACTCACGGCACGAATTAGTGCTGCCGCACCAGATACAACAGGAGCAGACATCGAAGTGCCTTGATAATATTCATAATAACCAATTTCATCATTACCTAAAACACCTTTGTTATCTTTATCATGATAAGCTACAGTGCTTAAAATGCCGTATTCTGGCGATAAATTTTGGTCTCCGCCGGGGGCACTAATATCAACAGATAAACCATATGATGAATAGGGAGTCTGAATTCCTAAAGCATTTTGAGCACCAACAACAATTATATTATCAAAAAAGCGATTATAAAAACCCGACATTCCTCTATATGTAAGGTCAATATTCCCTAGATCGCGCCAATCATTAACCTCACCATCAAAACCTGCAGTATTTCCGGCGGAAACAATCACACTTAGCTTGCTATTATACGCTTCTTTGAAAACATCAAAATACTCTTCATACATAAGTTTATAATTATTAACATCATCTGGAAGATTACTCAATAAAAAGCCTGAACGATCCAAATATTCCATTAAACGATCAGGGTTAATTTTAAAGCTCCGCCCCAACGACATATTTATCACATCAGCTTTATTCTTAATCGCATAATGGAATGCATCAGCTAAAGACGCACCATTTCGAATTGCCATTAACTGTGCATCCCAAGCAACACCCGATATACCAATCTTATTATTTCCCTTTGCACCAATTATGCCTGCCACATGGGTACCATGGCTGCTGGTACTATCTTCAGGATCAGGGTTTGGATTACCTGCTTGAGGATTATTTTTATCAAAGTTAAAATTCCAACCATTAATATCGTCTATATATCCATTCTTATCATCATCAATGCGATTTCCTGGAATTTCTCCTTTATTTACCCAGATATTATCTTTAAGATCAGGGTGCTTAATGTCAACCCCAGAATCAATAACGGCAACAATAATATCTTTAGCACTATTTCTAATTTTCCAGGCTTCTGGAGCCCTGATATCAGCATTTGGCTTGATACCACTTGCAGATCCACCGAGTTCAATAGTATTAGTTAGATCAGGGGTGCCTGTGTTATAGAGATACCATTGCTTTTCAAGGAATTGATCGTCTGGAAGTTTTGTAGACTCATCAAAAGATTTAGTATCTAAGCTAATTTCAAATTTTATATCAGCAACAGGTACTTCAATAGGCGAGTTTGTTCTAACTTCAACATAATAACTATCGGGCTTAAGTGCCACAAAAATAGTTTCATTAGTAGTGCTAAAGTTAGTTGAATTACGGGCGTAATTAACCTGATCTTCCTTAGTAAAATCGGCCCGGAAAGGTTGTTTAGTTTTTGGATCAATCGGTGCAAAATACAGATCCCAATCCCAAGAAAGGCCCCTAAGATTAATAGACGTATTTACTTTCTTGCCAGCTTCTCCCTCAACCTTAAAGGAAAATGCAAGGCCAGGTGCACCCCAATTCGAATTATAAATGGATGTAAGGTTAGTAGAATTGAAATTAAAACTTTTAACTGTGCTATTACTAATACTACCTAAATCAACAATTGTTCCGAATTTTTTATCATTAGAAGAATTCAATCCCGCTGTGGGAACAGAGATTACAGGGCTTGGAGCTTGAACTGGAGGCAAGGGCTTATTAATTAGTTTCAAATGCTTAGAAGTAATATCAAAGCTTAAAGGATTATCAAAAACTATCCTAAAATCAGCAATTTTATCTGCATCTAAATCAATTGATAATGCATGGCGCGTTGAACGTATTTCACCACTTATACCATTAAATTCGCTTGAGCCAATAAAGAACATGTCAGAACTATTAAAGAAGCTCTTTTGCAAAAGAGTAAGATCTATTAAATCATCATATTCAAACCTTATGAGATCACTAAAGGAAGGTAAGGATTCATTTGGTGCAGCATAAAGATAAACATCTTCACCAAAACCACCAATTAATGTGTCTGCACCAAGGCCACCATAAAGGCTATCTGAACCAACCCCTCCCTCTAACTTATCCTTACCAGCATTACCAAAAAGGAAGTCATTTCCATTAGAGCCAATTAAATCATCATCAAGAAAACTACCGACAATACCATCCCCTTTTTTTGTAGCGCTGATAGTATTATTATATTTTTTAAGCTTAACAGAACCATTTGCAACATTTTGGGCAAGTTTAAGTGCCTTTTCGAGATTTAAGGTATAACCTTTTTCTCCTGCAATATCTTGCATACGTGGGTTTTGATCGGCACTTTGAATCAAGATTTGCATTACATCAATTGCAGAAAGCAATGGGCTTACCGCACGAATGAGTGCCGCTGCGCCAGACACAACAGGGGCAGACATTGATGTGCCCATATTATATTGATAATAGCCAACTTTATAATTACCTAACACACCCGTTTTATCTTTATCATGTTCAGCTACAGTACTTAAAATACCAAAATTATCAATTGCTAGTGATTGATCACCACCTGGGGCGCTAATATCAACAGACAAGCCATAACTTGAGAAGGGAGATTGAACACCTAAGGCATTGGTAGCACCAACAGATATTATATTGTCAAAATATCGATTCATGAAATTGCGTGGTTCGTATGTGCTATCAAGATTTCCCACTTCATTCCATTGCCCGATATCGGATCGATATCTTCCATCATTACCTGCGCTATACACAAGAAGAACATCTTTTCCAAAAGCCGTATTAAATAAATCATAGGCTTTAGTGTAATCAGCCTTAAGTGGTGATATGTCAGCAGGAAGAATATCAAGCAGCTTGCCTGATTTATCTAAATAATCAATTAAGCGATTTGGTGAAATCTTTCTTGGGCCACCCCAGGAGTTATTTATCACTGAAGCTTTATTATCAATTGCATATCTGTGTGCTTCAATCCAATTTTTATTATAATCAGGATCGGCATTAATTGCCATTATTTGAGTATCCCAAGCAACACCCGAAATACCAATTTCATTATTTCCCTTTGCTCCAATTATGCCTGCCACATGGGTACCATGACTGCTGCCACTATCATCAGGATCAGGGTTTGGATTACCTGCTTGAGGAATATTTTTATCAAAGTTAAAATTCCAACCATTAATATCGTCTATATATCCATTCTTATCATCATCAATGCGATTGCCTGGAATTTCTCCTTTATTTACCCAGATATTATCTTTTAGATCAGGATGATTGATATAAACCCCAGAATCAATAACGGCAACAATAATATCCTTGGCACTATTTCTGAGTTTCCATGCTTCTGGTGCTTTAATATCAACATTAGGCTTGATGCCAATGGCGGCGCTGCCTGATTTAAGCGAATCTAATAAATTGGCAGTTCCAGTATTATAGAGATACCATTGGTTCGCAAGGTATTGGTCATTAGGCAGTTTTCTAGACTCATCAAATGACTTTGTATCAATAGTAATTTTAAAATCAACATCACCTGCAGTTTTAGGTACCAGTGGGTTAACTCCAACTTCTACATAATATTTACCAGCTTCAAGGGCTACAAATATATTTTCATCCTCAATGCCAAAATTGGTAGAGCTGCGGGCATTTATTATCCGCCCACGACCATTACGAAATGGCTCGTTCCATCTGGGATCTATTTTAGTAAAATATAAATCATAATCTTTTGAGAGGCCACTAAGTTGAATAAAAGTATTTAACTTCTCACTCCCTTCATCCGTAAGGAATGAAGAATAATCCACATCAAACGAAAAAGCATAGCTGTGGCGTGTGCCTACCGTATTTGTGGCCGGCAAATTGCTTTGATAAGATTGCATTGGCATGTTGCTAGCATTAAAATCAAAGCTTGTTGTGGTGCCATTTTTTATAAGCCCCAAATCGCTAATAGCGCCAAAGCCAAACTTGCTTTGAAAGAATGGCAGTTGAAGGGAGGCTGGTGGCGGTGATGGCAGCGAAGGGGTATTAGCAGCATTCTGGCTTGTTATTAAAGATATAAATTGGAATAATAATGCAAAATTATTCTTAAAAATTCCCATATCTATAAGTTGCACCAAGAACTCAAAGGTCATGTAAATAATGCGTTTAATCTATCCTACCATGAATTTATTTAATTTCAATACATGTCTAGAGAATGTTGCATAGTTCATCGCTGATTTCCCATAATTTTTTGCGTTGTTCTAAATCTTTTGCTGCGGGTGCCATTGGCACCGCCGTTGGCCAGCCACGCATGCCACCCCATTGATTAGGCCCGAATTGAGATGATG
>Ga0310318_10066_pt1 | contig 12603 bp, 12 predicted proteins | sample LakEriER1TotalB5_FD_194719 | JGI IMG/M metagenome (GOLD analysis project Ga0310318, IMG submission 194719) | Enriched freshwater cyanobacterial communities from Lake Erie, Ontario, Canada - ER10.Total.B5 (v2) (version 2) | ecosystem: Environmental > Aquatic > Freshwater > Lake | place: Canada... | reverse complement strand
ACCTCCGGGAGGGAGGAGCAATCAATGGTGCCGTTAGCAACGACGGCACTACAGCGGCAAATTTGCTGCAGATGGTGCGATCCGCCTCTTCCATGACGGGGTTAAACCTGGCAGCAAGGGTTTCAACTGCAACTCCTTACAAGTGGCATCAGCCCACTGCGGTGGAATTTGATCAGAGGCTGAAAGTTCAGCCCATCCAGCCATATCGAGTGGTGGCAATTGATTTTGGTATTAAGCGAGCAATTCTTGAGCGGCTCGCGTCCCACGGTTGTGAGCTCATGGTGCTTCCAGCAAATAGCAACTTGGAGCAGGTGCTTGAACAGGAGCCTGAGGGTGTGTTCCTCTCGAATGGCCCTGGGGATCCGGCTGCAGTTCATGGTGGAATTGAACTTACCCGCGGCTTACTTGAGCAACACCAGTTGCCCATTTTTGGCATTTGCTTGGGGCATCAAATTCTTGGCCTGGCCCTCGGGGCAAAAAGTTTTAAGCTCGGTTACGGCCATCGAGGTTTAAATCATCCCTGTGGTGCCAACGGGCTTGTGGAGATCACCAGCCAAAACCATGGATTCGCATTGGAGGCCTCAAGTTTGGATTCCAGCGTCATAAAAATTACCCACCACAACTTGAACGACGGCACTGTCGCTGCCATCGAGCTGCTAGGTAAACCTGTTTTTGGGGTTCAATATCACCCGGAGGCATCCCCCGGCCCCCATGACGCTGATCATCATTTCGCCAAATTTGTGGCATTGATGGCGCAAAGGCGTTCTATGGATAAGATTGAGCGCCCTTAGGGGTATTTTTGCTGTTGAGGACTGGGGCCATCACTGAATTGCAGCGACTCACGGTTTCTCTCCGTGGTGGATTTGAACTTAAAGAGCGCTATCTAGTGTTCAGTTTTACCGGCCAGCTGGACGCTTATTCAGAGCGACAATTTCGGGATTTTGTAACTGAAAATGTGGCTAAATCAAAATTGCCCTTGGTGCTTGATCTGAGCCGTGTTGATTTCATCGACTCCTCAGGGCTTGGTGCTTTGGTGCAAATTGCCAAGCTGCGCAATGAGGCAAAACAGAAATTTTTTGTAGTAGGTAACAGCCGGGTAGTTCAAACCGTGAAGTTGGTGCGATTGGAAGCTTTCCTTAATCTTCAACCTGATTTGCCCACTGCTTTGAGCAGCTTTGCTTCTGCCTAAACCTCCCCCTGGCATGCAGTTGCCCGGGCCTGCCCAATTGGCTTGGCTTGGAGATGCAGTGTGGGAGTTGCATCAGCGTTCCCGCTTGGTGCGCTATCAGGCCAGTGCCCATCTGCTACATCGAGCTGGCGTTGATCATGTCCGAGCTGAAGCGCAAAGCGCAGCCTTGGCGTTTCTTGAGCCACACCTAAACGCAGCTGAGCTTGATTGGGTTCGTAAAGGCCGCAACGCTGCAGGTCGAGGACCTCGGCGGGTTGAGCCAGCTATCTATGGACGGGCCTCAGGGTTTGAGACAATGGTTGGCTGGCTCTATCTGTGCAATCCGGAGCGACTCCAAGAGTTGCTAAGCCATTTTCAGGATTCAACCCTTGATGGCCCGGTATGAATCTGTATGAGCCAGGTTCTCCCTGCCCCCTGCGCCATGGCTCCCCGTCCAGATAGACCAAAAGGAGAACGCCCGAGGCGGCCCTTCAGCCGTCCTGATGGCCCGGCTAGGGGGGTTGGGCGCCGTTTTGATCGTTCAGATAGACCTTCAGAAAGATCAGATAGGCCAGAAAGGTCAGGCAGACCAGAAAGATCAGCTAGACCAGAGCGGGGCGTAGATCGACCTGAGCGTTTCAACCGTTCCGAACGTCCACGTTTAGATCGATTTGATAGCGAATTTCCCCGCCCCGAAAGGCCACGTTTCGAGCGATCTCGGCCAGAAAGATCCAGACCGGAGCGTGCCGGCGTAGATCGAGCCAGGCCAGAGCGCCTAAGAATTGATCGCCCCGCCCCCTCAGCTAGGGGTAGGCGCTTTTCTTCGCCCGGTGAAAGGCGTTACAGCTCAGAACCGGTGCTGGAGCCCACAGCCGATAGCAATTCCAGCCCTGAGGTGGACGATCTTGTTTGGGGAAGGCATTCCGCCTTGGCATCCCTTGAAAGTGGCAGGCCAATTCATCGAATCTGGTGCACTCCAGAAATGAAATTCAGCAGCCGATTTTTACAACTTCTTAGGGAAGCCAAAGGATCAGGGGTGCTAGTTGAAGAAGTTACCTGGGCTCGGCTGGCACAACTCAGTGGTGGTGCCGTTCATCAAGGAATTGTGCTTCAAACCGCTGCAGCTGAAACCCTTGATTTATCAACTCTTGTAGAGGGCTGCAGCCAGCTCGGGGAGGCACCGCTGTTGATGGCGGTTGATGGGCTTACGGATCCCCAGAACCTTGGCGCAATCGTGCGTAGCGCTGAGGCTCTTGGTGCCCATGGCTTGGTGTTACCGCAACGGCGTAGTGCCGGCTTAACCGGTTCAGTTGCCAAGGTGGCCGCGGGCGCCTTGGAGCATCTCCCAGTAGCGCGGGTAGTGAATCTAAATAGAGCCTTGGAAACCCTTAAGCAAAACGGTTACCGGGTAGTGGGATTAGCAGAAGAGGGCAGCGTGCCTCTGATGGACGCAGATTTAGATGGGCCTTTGGTGGTGGTTACAGGTTCAGAGGGAAATGGCCTTTCGATGCTTACTCGCCGCCATTGCGACCAATTAATTCGTATTCCATTGCGGGGAGTAACCCCAAACTTGAATGCAGCGGTTGCTACAGCTTTACTGCTTTACGAACTTGCCCGGAGAGGTTGGATGGCCGGTATTCATGGCCAAGATCCAGCTCCCCGCCTGCAAAGAGTTCAATTGCAAACGGCTCCAGCTGAAGCCATTGCTTCTCCTTCAGACGAACAAATAGGTGACGGATTCAGCGCAGAGATTCGCCTTTAGGCCTCTGTGAGGGCAAAATATCGGGGCTTGTCGCTTACAGATGGGTCTTTTTTCTACTCCCCTTCGTGCAACTGCCAATGCCTTGGGTTTGGCCTGGTGGGCGAGGGTTGATACCCGCCAACCAGATGTCATTTACTGGTTTGGACCCTATGTGCGCCGCCATACCTTGGAAGCGAAATTACCAGCTTTTCTTGCTGATCTCCGCAGTGAGGCGCCTGCGGTTTTGGAGCATCGTCTCGTGCGAACCCGCCGCGGCGAGCCGTTCACGATTGAGCAGCAAAATTAAATCCAAACTTTTGTCGGCTTGCTGATAGCGTCGCTGCAGTTTTGCTTTTGAGATGGTTATTAGCCTCTGGCGCGCTGCCTTTGATCAGGGTTTGCAATCGGCCAAGGCCCATACCGAAGCAACTTTTGCTCGTATTGCTGAAACTGAGCCGCAATTAAAAGCTTTTGTGTCGCTCACTCAGGAGCGAGCTATGGCAGATGCTGAGCGAATTGATCAAGCAAAAGCATCTGGTAAAAACTCGGGAGCTTTGGCTGGCGTAAGCATTGGGATTAAGGACAATCTCTGCACTAAGGGGATAAAAACCACCTGCTCAAGCCGCATGCTTGAAAATTTCATACCCCCTTACGAAGCAACGGTGACCCAACGTTTATGGGATGCGGGTGGTGTGTTGGTTGGTAAAACCAATCTTGATGAGTTTGCAATGGGGAGTTCCACTGAAACATCAGCATTTGGTGCTTCAGCAAATCCCTGGGATCCCAGTTTTGTGCCAGGCGGAAGTTCTGGAGGTAGTGCTGCTGCTGTAGCTGCTGGCCAGTGTGATGTTGCTCTTGGATCAGATACCGGGGGTTCTATTCGGCAACCAGCGAGTTTCTGCGGTGTTGTGGGTCTAAAACCCACCTACGGCAGGGTGAGTAGGTGGGGCTTGGTGGCATTTGCCAGTTCATTGGATCAGGTGGGGCCATTTGGGCGCTCAGTTGCCGATGCAGCCTTGATGTTGCAGGTAATTGCGGGCCATGATCCACTAGATGCCACCAGCCTTGACCTACCGGTTCCCGATTATCTAGAAGGTCTTAATAGGCCACTTACGGGCATAAAAATTGGGATTCTTGCCGAAGCATTTGGCGAGGGCTTAAATCCTGAAGTGGAAGCCTCTGTACGTGAAGCAGCAGCTGTGCTGGAGAGTCTTGGTTGCAGTTTGGTGAATTTGAGTTGCCCAAGATTCAAGGCAGGGATTGCCACCTACTACGTAATTGCACCATCTGAAGCTTCTGCGAATTTAGCTCGCTACGACGGCGTGAAATACGGCAAACGGATTGCCAATGGCGATAGCCTGAGCGCAATGACATCCCTGACAAGGGCCAATTGCTTTGGCGCTGAGGTGCAAAGACGCATTCTGATCGGAACCTATGCCCTATCCGCTGGCTACGGTGAGGCCTATTACCGCAAAGCGCAGCAAGTGCGCACCTTAATTAGAGAAGATTTCGATAATGCCTTTCAGCAGGTAGACCTTCTCCTCACGCCCACCTCCCCCACCACCGCCTTTAAGCCTGGTGAACACAGCAATAATCCAATTGCTATGTACCTTGCCGATCTACTAACAATTCCAGCAAATTTGGCAGGCATCCCAGCCATTAGCGTGCCCTGCGGCTTTGATAAACGCGGCTTGCCGATCGGTTTGCAATTAATGGCACCTGTGTTGGAAGAGGCAAAACTGCTTCAGGTGGCCCATCAATACGAACAGGAGGCCGCCGTAATGAAAAGTAGGCCCTTTGCACCATTGGCACTCACCTAAGCACTAGATCTGGTGGGCTTAGGTAAGCTACCCACACTAGGGCTGGTGGTTTTCCTTGTCATTTGTTCCGCTTCATAACCACAGCGACTACAGCCTTCTAGATGGGGCCACGCAATTGCCCTCCATGGTGGAGAGAGCCGTGGCATTAGGCATGCCAGCAGTAGCAATTACAGATCATGGCGTTATGTATGGGGCAATCGAGCTGCTTAAGTTATGCACAAAGGCTGGGATTAAGCCGATAATAGGCAATGAAATGTATGTGGTTAATGGCAGCATTGAGGATCCACAACTAAAAAAGGAACGTAGATATCATTTAGTAGTGCTTGCAAAAAATGAAATTGGTTATCGCAACTTAGTAAAACTTACTAGCATTAGCCATCTGCAGGGTATGCGGGGTAAGGGTATATTTTCAAGGGCCTGCATTGATAAACAAATCTTAAAAGCCCATCGAGATGGATTGATTGTTGCAACTGCATGTATGGGCGGCGAAATTCCTCAAGCATTACTAAAAGGAAGATATGATGTGGCAAAAGATGTAGCTAGTTGGTATAAAGATGTATTTGAAGATGATTTTTATTTAGAAATCCAGGATCATGGCTCCCCGGAAGATCGTATTGTCAATACTGGTATAGCAAAGTTGTCTGCTGAACTCGGAATTGAACTAATCGCTACAAATGATGCTCATTATCTCAGCGCGTTAGATGTGGAAGCCCATGATGCTTTGCTTTGTGTTTTAACCGGAAAATTAATTAGCGACGAGAAAAGACTTCGATATACCGGAACTGAGTATATTAAAAGTAGACAAGAAATGGAGAAATTATTTGTAGACCATCTAGAACCTGAACTGGTGCAAAGAGCTTTAGATAATACGCTTAAAGTGGCAGATAAAGTTGAAGAATATAATATTTTAGGTAGGTATCAAATGCCAAACTTTCCCATACCTGATGGTTATAGCCCTGTGGGTTATCTCACGGAAATTGCTGAAAAAGGTTTGCGGGGTCGTTTAGAAATTACAGAGTTTGAAAAAATTAATACAACCTATCTTGAAAGATTGCATTTTGAATTGCAGGTTATGGATCAGATGGGTTTTCCTACTTATTTCCTTGTGGTTTGGGATTACATCCGTTTTGCAAGAGATAATGGCATCCCCGTAGGTCCAGGCAGAGGCTCTGCTGCCGGTTCCTTGGTGGCCTACGCCCTCGGCATTACAAATATAGACCCGGTGCAACATGGGTTGCTATTTGAACGCTTTTTAAATCCAGAGCGTAAATCAATGCCTGATATTGATACCGATTTCTGCATAGAGCGCAGGGGTGAAGTTATTGACTATGTAACAAAGCGTTATGGTGAAGATAAGGTGGCGCAAATAATAACCTTTAACCGCATGACATCCAAGGCTGTCCTTAAAGATGTGGCACGTGTTCTTGATATTCCCTATGGTGATGCTGATAGGCTGGCTAAGTTAATACCAGTTGTGCGAGGCAAGCCTGCTAATCTAGACGAAATGATCAGCGAAGATTCGCCGGCGCCTGAATTTCGTGACAAGTATAAAAATGATCCTGCAGTTAAACATTGGATTGATTTAGCTAGGAGAATTGAGGGAACAAATAAAAGTTTTGGAGTTCATGCTGCAGGGGTGGTGATTGCAGCCGATCCCCTAGACGAACTAGTGCCTCTTCAGCGCAATAATGATGGCCAAGTAATTACCCAATATTTCATGGAGGATGTGGAATCCATGGGCCTATTAAAGATGGATTTTCTGGGCCTTAAAAATCTCACAATGATTGATAAAACATTACAACTTGTGCGTCAGCACTCTGGAATTCGCATTGATCCAGACGATTTACCGGCAGATGATTCCGCTACCTATGCCTTACTGGCAAGAGGCGATCTAGAGGGAATATTTCAATTGGAGTCTAGTGGCATGCGACAAATTGTTAGAGATTTAAAGCCATCTTCACTTGAAGATATTTCTTCCATACTGGCTTTATATCGTCCGGGACCTCTCGATGCAGGCTTGATTCCGAAATTTATTAATCGTAAGCATGGCCGTGAATTAATTGAATTTGTTGACCCAAAACTAGAACCAATATTACAGGAAACTTATGGAATTATGGTTTATCAAGAACAAATTATGCGCATTGCCCAAGATCTAGCTGGATATTCATTGGGAGAAGCTGATTTACTACGAAGGGCGATGGGGAAGAAAAAAGTTTCTGAGATGCAAAAACACCGCACTCAATTTGTGCAGGGTGCCATCAAACAGGATGTTGCTGATCAAGTTGCAAACACCCTGTTTGATCAAATGGTACTTTTCGCTGAATATTGTTTTAATAAAAGCCATTCCACCGCCTACGGAGCCGTTACTTACCAAACCGCTTATTTAAAGGCTCACTACCCAGTGGCATATATGGCGGCATTATTAACTGTTAATTCAGGCATTACGGACAAGGTTCAGCGTTATATATCTAATTGCAATGCAATGGGTATTGAAGTTATGCCACCTGATCTTAATAGTTCTGGGATTGATTTTACACCGCAGGGGGATAAGATTTTATTTGGTTTATCTGCAATTCGTAATCTGGGTGATGGCGCTATACGTACATTGCTTCTTTCGCGAGAGAAAGAAGGTGCTTTTAAATCTTTAGCCGATCTTTGCGATCGAATGGCAAGCGTAAGTTTGCTAAATCGCAGAGCGTTGGAATCGTTAATTCACTGTGGTGCCCTTGATTCATTAATAGCGAATTCAAATCGCGCCCAATTGATGGCTGATCTTGATTTGATGCTTGATTGGGCCGGCTCAAGAGCAAGAGACCGGGCGAGCGGCCAGGGCAGTTTGCTTGATTTGCTTGGGGGAGCTGCTGTTGCAGGTGCGATTGATGTTCTTGGCACGGCTCCAAAGGCCGCTCCGGTAGCCGATTATGCCCCCACTGAAAAATTACGGCTTGAGAAGGAATTAGTTGGCTTTTATCTTTCTGATCATCCCCTTAAACAATTACGCGCCACAAGCCGTTTGTTGTCTCCTGTTGGATTAGGGCAATTGGAGGATCAGCTTGATCGCAGTCGAATTTCTGCGCTTGTAATGGTGCCAGAGATCAAACTTGTAACTACCCGTAAGGGTGATCGCATGGCAATTTTGCAACTGGAGGACCTCACCGGCAGCGCAGAAGCTGTGGTATTTCCAAAAACCTATGCACGTCTTGTAGATCATCTGATGGTAGATGCCCGCTTATTGTTATGGGCACAGGTAGATAGACGTGATGATCGTGTCCAATTAATTGTTGATGATGTGGCACTAATTGATGATTTGCGTCTTGTAATGGTTAAATTAAATCAACAGCAAGCCGGCGATATAACTGTTCAGCATCAGTTGAGAGAGTGTCTGCAGCTCTATCGAGTTGATACTGAATCAGCAGGAGAACGTACTCCTGTGGTAGCAGAAATTCAAAGTAGTGATGGCCATTGCTTTGTTCGGCTTGGCCACCAATTTTGCGTAAGCGATGCTGATGCCGCCGCTGCAAGCCTCAGCGCGGCTGCTTTTCAGGTGAGTCTGCGCCACTGCGCAACCGCTTGATATTTGGTTTTATCTGTTCAAAACCCAGAATTGAACCGGGTTGTTCAAGCCAACTACTAGAAAATATGCCGTAGCTGAGGCCAACTAAGCCCAATAAAAAACATCCACCCGAAGAAACCAAAGTGATCCCTGGGGGAATATCAAGAATTTTTTGGCTAATAAGTAAATAGCTTGCTACGAAAACACCCATACCCATAACTGTTGGTATGCCAGTTGATATGGCAATCCGACGTGCCATACGGTTAGATACCGTTCGCGGGATCGCTGGTTTGGCTTCCTTTGGAGCCTGTGGTGTGCGCTGCTCGTTTTGATCAGCGAAACCATCTGCCATTTCCTCTAACCCCGAATACCTAGTTTCACTATCAAGGTTGAATAGCGCTCACTACTCTGGCTTTTTAAGTAGCTGAGCAAGCTTTTGCGTCGCCCTAGCATTTTCAAAAGCCCCTGTTTTGAGGAGAAATCGTGCTTATTGGCCTGTAGATGTCCTGTGAGCTGGCTAATGCGCTCGCTCAACATGGCCACCTGCACTTCAACCGAACCGGTATCTGTGCCGTGGGTTTGATGGCTGTTTATCAGCTCTTGCTTCTTTTCTGTGTTGAGCGGCATGCGGGAGAGTGGCCCGAATCGGTGCAATCAATCATCATAACTCCTGGGGGTAACTTCAACTGGCTAATCGTCCAAGCCAACGCAAGCTTTCTCGCAACCAGGCATCGCTGCTGCTGGCTTCTTCTTTACTGAGCAGGGGGGCAACAGCCTTGAGAGCTTCATGGATTTCAAGAACTCCGTACCCCAGAGCACAGAGCATTTCCTCCAGTTCCGTCTCGAGGTTGATTGGCAACTTTTGGTTGCTGGAAATAGCCAGAGGCAGCTCAAAGCGCTCTAATTTCTGTCGCAACTCCAGCGATAATCTCTCTGCGGTGCGTTTGCCCACCCCCTGTGCACTGCTTAACAATGCCAAATTTCCCTGTTGAAGGGCCTCCACCAGAACAGCTGCAGACATTGCCCCCATTAAGGCCATTGCCACCTGGGGGCCTACGCCACTAACGCTGATTAGTAAACGGAATATGTCTCTTTCTTGCTGTTGGTTGAATCCAAAAAGTGAACTGCCGTCTTCTTTGTGTAAGTGGTGAATCCAAAAACTAAACAGCGTGCCCGATGGGCTTAGCCGTATGTGAGCCCAATGATCTTTACTGATTTGCACCTCGTAGCCCACGCCCGCGCAAATAAGCAAAATTCCGCAGCGGTTGTTTTCCTGCCAGGCGTGGCCCAGTTGCCCTTCAAGCCAACCAATCATGCTGTTACCAGAATTGAGTTCATGCTGCCGTTGCTTTCAACCTTGTGCCGGCTGGCCCAGCAAGGGGCCCTAATCGCTTTGATTCTGCTGCTTTCCAGTTGCGCAGCCGTGGGGCAACCGCCTCGACAGGCTCTTTTGCAAGCCTTGAATTTGCAAGTGCAGCTGAGCCAAAGTGAATTGGCTGCAGCTCTACAAGTTTTGCCACGGGATAGTGATCCAAGCCTGCAAAGGGTGCGCCTCGTTCAACAAAGCATCGAAAAGGTTGAAAGTCATCGGGTTTGGCTGCTGCGGGGCCGATTTGATTGGCGTTGGCCAGGAGAGCCATTAAATGTTTCAAATCCGTTTGAGGTGCGGCTTATGCGCGGCGAGAAGGGGCAAACCTGGCGTCTTTTGCGCCCACCTACCCCTGAATTGCCCCAGTGGAGTAGCTACCCGCTTTCCTAATCTGCATTTCATCTTCTGGTGCGTGCGCGCTAAACCGGAGAGAATGAAGCACCCCCTCAATAGCTTGTGAGCAGCCCCCGCCTCCACCCCAGAACCATTGAGGCGGTGAAGGAAAGGGCCGACATTGTCGAGGTGGTTGGAGAACACGTAGTACTCAAAAAGAAAGGCAAGGAATATGTAGGTATCTGTCCGTTTCACGACGATAAATCACCATCGATGACCGTATCCCCAGCGAAGCAGTTTTATTACTGCTTTTCTTGTGGTGCGGGCGGGAATAGTTTGAAATTCCTAATGGAATTTAAACGTCAAAGTTTTAGTGATGTTGTGCTTGAGCTAGCACGAAAATATTCATTACCCATAGAAACCCTTGATGCTCCGCAACAGGAACGTTTAAAAGAACAACTTTCTCGCCGCGATAAAATACATAGAGCCTTGGCATTGGCTAGTGGATGGTTTCGTGCAAATCTGCGCAGCCCAGGGGGCGTGGCGGCACTTGATTACCTTATAAACAAAAGAGATTTAAATAATGGCACGATTGAACATTTTGAATTGGGTTATGCCCCTGATAAATGGGATGGCTTAATTAATCATCTTCAGCAAGTTGAGAATATTGATACGGATTGCTTGGAATTGGCTGGGCTTGTGGTGGCGCGTAAGGGGGGGCAGGGTTTTTATGACAGGTTTAGACAACGATTAATGATTCCAATTCACGACCGCCAAGGTCGCATTATTGGTTTTGGAGGTCGTAGCCTTGAGGGGGTTGAACCGAAATATCTCAATTCGCCAGAAACCGAAGTTTTTGAAAAAGGAAAACATTTATTCGGCCTTGATAAAGCTGTTGATTCTATTCGTCGCGCAGATTGTGCGGTTGTAGTAGAGGGCTATTTTGATGTGATTGCCCTGCATGCCGCAGGCGTACGCCACGCGGTGGCCGCCTTGGGTACCGCTCTAAGTAATCAACAGATAACCCAGCTATGTCGCTGCTGCGATAGCAGGCGAATTGTTTTGAATTTTGATGCCGATGGTGCGGGGATTAGGGCCGCCCAAAGAGCTATTGGCGAAGTGGAGCAGCAAGCTTTACAGGGGCAGATCGAGCTGAGGGTGTTACCTCTACCAGAGGGAAAGGATCCAGATGAATTCTTAAAAAATCAAGGGGCGCCAGATTATCTTGCATTGCTTGAAAATGCGCCCCTTTGGCTTGATTGGCAGATTGAACAGGTATTGGTTGGGATGGATTTAAACCGCGCTGATCAATTCCAGCAAGTGGTGAAATCTCTTGTGGAATTACTTGGCAAATTACCCCAATCAGCCCTGCGAAGTCATTATCTGCAGCGGGTAGCGGAACGGCTATCTGGTGGACAGTCGCGAATGGCATTGCAGCTAGAGGAGGATTTGCGCCAGCAGGTGAAGGGCCAGCGTTGGCACGGACGCTCTAGCCGCCATGGCAAACCGGGTGAAGCGGGAATTAGGGAACGGGCAGAAGCTGCCTTGTTAAGGCTTTATTTGCATGTGCCTCGGGTGAGAGCCGAAATTCGGCGCGAGTTGCGTAGCCGGGATCTTGAAGACTTTGGTATTCCACATCACCGCCAGCTCTGGCTTGCCATCAGTGAACTGGAGGAAGCAAAATTAGGTGCCGCTCCACTAGAAGAGATCTGTCGTGGTAACAATTCTGGAGAAAATCTCTCCGATTTGGATATTCCTAATTTGCTAAGTGATCAACTTCTAGAAACAAATACTGCTCTACTACAAAGGCTTAGTGAGTTGCTTGAACCAAGTGAATTGCAAGATCTCAATTTAGTTAATGCAACCCAGCACCTGCGCGGTACTACGGCGAGCCTCGAACGACAAAGAGTGATGCGGCGCTGCCGCCATTTAATCGAGGCTTGGGGCAGCCAAAGGTTACAGAGCCTCGAGCATTGCATCGCCCTTTTGCTGGAGGCAGATCGCAAGGTTCCGGTTAATAATGAGGACGGCGAACAAAGAATTGAAGTTCTATTTAAAGAGCTAAATGCCGATGCAATAAAGTTTCAGGAACTTTATTACAATGAAAGACGCTATCTGGCCTTGCTTGACGAACAGCGCTGCGCCTAGCCGCCCAATAAATAACTAAAGATATACGGTTAGGTTTAGTTAATCGTCTTGCTCTAAAAGCATTTGCTGAAATTCTACATACAAACTACTCTCGCTTAAATTAGGTGATTTAGTTCTCTTATTGGTTTTAATTGAAAGTTTAGAGATATTTTGAACTTCATTTTTACTCTTGTTTAGGCTTTGCTTCTCAATGAATTTAAGCCTATCCATTAAATGAGCTGGAATATTTCCATCTGAACTTACCTGAATTAATTGACGAAATAATTCCTCTGGATTCTCCTCAGTTTCTACTGCATGCAATTTTCTTGGTGAAGTTGTTTCCTTTTCCGTTGGAGTCGGTAATGCCTCTGGCAACCTACGGCCAAGTTCCTGCAATCGCTGCGCACTTTTTGGATCAAGGGTCATTTTAGGGGCATTCCAATGTGTCGAATGTGTTTCGGCCAGTGCTGTTATTGATGCCAGAGGCTACAG
>Ga0310318_10064_pt1 | contig 12935 bp, 18 predicted proteins | sample LakEriER1TotalB5_FD_194719 | JGI IMG/M metagenome (GOLD analysis project Ga0310318, IMG submission 194719) | Enriched freshwater cyanobacterial communities from Lake Erie, Ontario, Canada - ER10.Total.B5 (v2) (version 2) | ecosystem: Environmental > Aquatic > Freshwater > Lake | place: Canada... | reverse complement strand
GAGTGTCTGGAAACTGCCATCACCGTTGATTCCCTCCCATCGTCCCTCTACCCCGACTGGTAAATTATTGAGAAGTAAAAAGCGTAACTTTTACTACTCCTTTTCTTCCCCATTGTGCTTAGTGTGAATAGCGTTGGGCTTTTTTATGACTGATTTCAACCTGGACGACATTGCTTCTCCTTTCACCACCAGCGGCATTAAAGTGTGGCCTGTTCACGGGCGCCCTGGCTTCTCCTGGTTCATTGCCCATGAAGGGAAGCCGCATTACTTTGTTTCAAAGTCTGAAGCATTACGTTTTATTACGATGGTCACCAGCAGCGAAGCTTAGCCGTGCTAGCCTGTCCCTGTTGATTCCCGAGGGCCGCGAGGCCCTTTTTTAGTCCGATGAGCCTCAAAGAAAACGCAACGTGTGAAAAGATTGCCCGCACTGGCCGAGTACAAGATTGGCTTGATTCGCCCGAAAGCCGTCTGCCCGTAAGCTGTACTGTCTTCGTTGTGGAAGACGACATGGAAAGCGAAGATGGCATTGAAGCATCATGGCGTTTTGTTAGTCATGGTCTGCGTAATGCTGCTGGCGTGGCAGTACATTTGTCCAACCTTCGTGCTCGTGGCACTGACAATGGCAAAGGCCTCATTGCAAGCGGTCCTGTAAGTTTTGCTACCATCTATAGCAAGCTCAACGAAATCCTTCGTCGTGGTGGTAAGTTCCGCAATGGTGCCATTACGTTGCATTTGGACCATGACCATCCTGATGCCATTGAATTTGTCAAGGCAAGCCGTGCTGAATTACCGTGGGCAAAGCGTTGCTTGAATGTTGACCAAGACTTCCTGGAAAATGCCTCCAAGGAGCTAATTGCTGCTTGCCTAAAGGCCATTGCAAGTGGTGACTTATGGCTTACAAAGATTGCTTTCAACGAAGAGGGTGAGCGCATCTATGCCAATGTATGTCTCGAAATCCTTCTTCCCCATCGTGGCACTTGCTTGCTTCAGCATGTAAACCTTGGTGCTTGTTCCATTGAAGACCTACCTTATGTGTTTACTGGTGGCATGTTTGAACTATGTCGCCTTCATCCGACCACTGGCGTTGGTGATACTGGCCAGTACCTTCCTCCTGAAATTGACAAGCAAGTGGGACTGGGCATGCTTGGTCTCGCCAACTTCCTTGCCATCCATGGCATTTCTTATGAAGAATTTGGTGACGCATTGGAAGCAGTGCTTGCCAATCTGCCAGTGGAGCAAACCGAGGCATGGGAAGCCGCCAAGAGCTTTGAGCTGGCCTTCATTCAGGCCGCAAGCGTGGCCAGGGCGTATGGCATGGAACGCGCCCTCACCATTGCCCCCACTGCTTCCTGCTCCTACCGCTACCTTGATTCTCGTGGTTTTACGACCACGCCTGAAATTGCTCCTCCCATTGCCCGTGAAGTGGATAGGGATAGTGAAACGATGGGCGTGGAAAGCTTTGACTACGGCGATGTCGAGACTGCCTCTGAAGTGGGCTGGCCATCCTTCAAAAAAGTGGCAGATGGTCTGGTGATGATGATGCAACGCACCGGCATGTTCCATGGCTATTCGATGAATTCATGGAGCGACATGGTTGTTTATGACGAACAGTTCCTTTATGAATGGTTGCAGTCGCCACAAACATCGCTTTATTATGCCTTGCAAGTGCAAGAAAACACCCAGGCCAAGGATGATGTTGGTGTAGAATTAGGAGGAGACTTCACAAGTTTCTTCAACATGGAAGAAGCCGTCGAAGAGCCACTTGCTGCTCCTGATTATTGCAGCCGTTGCGCGGAATAATTTAAGCGTATTTGTGGGCAGTAGTTTACTGCCCTTCCTTGTCTATTTTCCCCATTGCTATAAACAAATGAGCACCAAACAGTCTGAGTACACTATTGCAATTGCAAAAAAGCGCCCTTGGCAAGCAGTTGCAGTGAGCAAAGGAGCATTGCGCGATGGTTCAGAAGAAACAATTCTTCGTGCATTAGCCATTCGTCACCTTGAGCTACCAGTGAAGACTATGCTTCATGAAGGACTAGATCGTGATCTTCCTTCCACTCCAGGTTTGATTGAAGCCATTGAAAGCAACATTTTAGATGAAGAGCGCCATGATGAAGCATTGAATTATGTTGCTGCTGCCCATGGCGTAGACGAAGCGGCAGAGAAGGAAGCCCTTCGCATTCGTGATACTTGGCTGGCGCATCCCGCACATCCTCTTGCAAAAGTGGCAGTGTTGGAGCGTAGCTTATTCTTCACTATTCTTCCATTCTTCCGCTTCAATGGTGACAAGGGCATTCGTACTGTTGCAAGCGATGTAAGTCGTGATGAAATATGTCACGCTTTTGTGCATACGAAGATTTGCGATGAGATGAACGAGACTTACGGCAAGAGCTTGGACGAACTTCGCAAAATGACTGCTTTGTGGATTTATGACAAGCTTGGCAAGTCTGAAGACAAGTGGCTTGATAAGGACTTTTGGCTGCGGCAGTCTGACAAACTGTTCTACGAAGGCAAGGCTCCTGAGCTTTCCTCCACTCGCCGGAGTGTGATGCCTAGCTTCTTTGAATGTAATTCGCTAAATTTGCCTGCCTATGGTTGAGTAGGCTTTCCCGATTTAGCCGTGCTATGATAGAGGGGCATTGCCCCCTCTATCCCATGGAAGAAATTTGGAAGTCTATTCCAGGTTACGAAACTCATTACGAAGCGTCAAACTGCGGGCGTGTTCGATCAAAAGAGCGCGTAGTGTTTGATGTCAAAGACGGCCAAAAGCGTAAGCGAGTCTTTAAGTCACGCATTCTTTCCCCAAATACTGCAGCCAAACATAGCAACCCCTCTGTGATGTTATCCGTGCAAGGAAAAACAAAACGCATTCTTGTTGCGCGACTTGTTTGCCTTGCTTTTCATGGATTACCTCCAGAGGGCAAAATTAACGTTTTGCACTACAACGACAATGGCATGGACAATGTGCCCGAAAATTTAAGATGGGGAACATTGAAAGAAAATGCTGCGGACATGAGGCGCAATTTGGGGTACTGGCCTTCTTACATTGATGGACGATCGTCTCGTCCCCGCAAGCCACTTGGAGATCCGTTGATGAATGAAGCGCAGGTAAGAGTGCTTAGGCGGCTCCCTGACATGCGCCAGCTCAGGGGAATCAGGGCTGACCTAGCCGACGCATGGGGAGTCAAGCCTTCCAGTGTCACCAGTGCAAAGAATGGAGGCAAAGGCTGGGATGAATTATCCACTGAGCCACTTTGGGACATGGCTCAACGTCTGTCTGGCGAGCTTGTCGGCAGGGGCAAGCAAAAGAGAAAAGCTTAAATGCGCTGAATTTGCCATCTTACGGCGCTGCGTAGTGCTATATTGACTGCCGGGCGGAGAGAGGAGGTCATGCGCGTTGGGCAGATAGCCCAGAAGGCGATGATCACCAGCCTTTCCGCCCCATTGAGCTGGTAGCCCAAGAAGAGGCAGACCGATAAGGCCAGAGTGGTGGTTCAAATCCATCCCAGCTCTTTCCCCATTGTTCCTATGGCCCTTAAAAAATTGACCATGAACCGCACAGCATGGGTGTGGTTTAAGAATGGTCTAGGGGAACCAGGATGTTGGAAGGCAGGCTTCAAGGTGACTGCAGAGCCCTTCCATGGTTTCTATCGCGTGGAGCACACTGACTACCGTCCTGATACGCTACCAACGTGGAGGGTTGCGTTTGTCAAGCCTGCTGATATGATGGCATCGCCTTTTGTTCCTGCCGAGCCGATGTGGCGGCACTTCTTAAAGTAGTTTTTCCTGTACCATGGGAGGAAGTGAAAGCTTCTTTCCTGCAATGACCTTCACGAAAACTATTGGCGGTCTTGATCCATGGTCCATGCCAAGTGATGGCACTCCATACGTCAGCATTGGTGCTGAGACAAAACGATGGGAGCGCAGGCAGTATCACAAGGCATTACGAAGGGAATTAAAACTCTCCTTGCGCAATGAGCAGGCAGATGATAACGAATGATGAACGCCGCACTTGGACCACTTCCATACGCACACCATGGAATGCTCCCATTCATAATCTGTTAAAGGCCATTGATCATCACAACGTTCTCTATTTCCAAACAGCGAATGAATGGCACCTAGAGAAAGCAGCCATGCTGCGTTGCTATGTGGATGAGCTAAAGTCTTGGATACACAAGGAAGAAGCCAATGTGGAGGATATTTGCGAAGGCCCTAGGAGCCAAGGAGGGGAAGCATGAAAAAGAAGCAGATATGGTCGCTCTTGTGCGAACTGTCATTCTTTTTTCATACATGCTGACCAACGCGTTCATCATTGCTGGCGTAGCTCGCCATTGGAACGACGTTCCTAAAGATCAAAGCACTTGCATTCAGCGCAGCCAGGCTCTTCCTCACAGCGCTTCTCCCACCAATCAACGCTAGTCCCCTGCTCAGGGAGAACCATAGAGCCAAAAGCCATTAAGACAGTGCTCACAGCATTGAAGAGGGCCGCGTCTTCTTTCTCGGAAGCCATCTTTGTCGCTCAACGGTTTAAGGTAGTCTAGGCTTTGTCGGCTGATTGACGCTTCTGCTCTTGTGTGAATTTCCTCAAACGAGGCAAAAGCGACGGTTGATAGAAATGCTCTGCGCCCAATAGTTGCAGGGCGGTTTGCTTATTGCTTTCAAGAAGAGCCAATAGAAAGCTTGCTTCTTTTTCAGACAGTTCAAAGGGCTTCATTTTTCACGATCCATAGAAATCTTGAATTCCTGAAAATTGTAGCGCGATTAACGAACCAGGCTTGCAATCCAATTGATGTCATCTTCTTTTGATGCTTGCAATATTGCGGCAGCAAGAGCAAAGGCATGGTCATCTACGCCGCTTTCTTTACCGCCAGTGATCGACCATTGGCCTGATGCTTTATACACCACGCCTAAGTTCTTAAGTTGCTTCACTGCTTTTTCGTGGCGATACAGCTCAATGAGACCAGAGTTAAAAAGCTCCTTCATCTTGCTGAACGCTTTCATTTTGGTACTAACGGACCACGTTAGCTCTTCAATGGGGTAGTCAGCGGATAAGGATTGAATGGTGGCGGAACTATTGTACTGGTCAAGCACAATACTCTCAAAGGTGTATATCTTGTGGTGCTCCTTAATCCAATCCTCTACTGCCCTGATATTTACTTCCTTTTTCCCATTGATCTCAAAATCCACGGGAAATGTATGGAACTTGTCAACGATTAATGTTTCACCTTCGTAATGCACAATGCAGGCAGTGTAATCATCTCGGCCCACGCCACCGCGAGCAGGGTCAAGAGATAATACATAGGTGCCAATCAGTTCACGTTTAGGCAGCAGTACACTTCTTTCTTTATTGATTGCAGCTTCTACCACTTCGCTGGCCAGCAGGCACGATTGATTGCCCCTGAATTGAGCACCGAATTCCACCCAAAATGCTTCTTCATCTTTCTTGCGAGCATTCTCTAGGAAGTCACATCCCCATGGCAAATTAGGATTGATCTCCCATGTTGGCACCTGCAAAGCTTGCATGCCTTGCATGTCGCCTTCTTTGGCTTGAATGAAATGAGAATAAAACAAGCCATCGGTGAGCCATGGGGAGGATAGCTCAATGATCTTGCCATCACGACCGAACTGAGCAATGGACGGTGAGAGAGCATCGAAGATGGCCTTGGCCCCACGGTTTGCATCGCCCTCAAGGCTGAAGGCAAGCTCATCCAAAATAATGCCAGCAACGGCCTTGCCTCGTGATGCACGGGCTGATGCTGGGATGGCTTGGAACACGCAATTATTACTCATTTCAATTTCCATTGCAGTCTCCCGCACAATTTCCGTGGCAAGAGGACTGGCAGTAATTAGCTGCCTGATATTATTAAGTGCAATCTTTGCTTGTTGCAAATCGTTCGCAACAGTGACAATGTACCACTTCTCTCCTTTCCGTACTCTTTTCATGTAGATAGGCGCCTTGACAAAACACATGTAGGCAGCACATAGCGCAGCCATAAACGTTTTAGAACTGCGCCTTCCCATTGCCCATATTGAATGATTGATATTGTTTTCAAACAAATCGTCTAAGATTTCGCGTTGCTTAGGCCATAAATTAATGCCTAAGGCATGTTGCGCAAAGTCTGAGCAAGAAAGCTTCATACGACTAATGTATCAATGGGGTGGAGATGTTCTTTGGGCACGAAGTATGCAGGACGGCCTCCTGCTGGATCAGCCCAGAACTTTTCCTGCATAGCCTGCTTCCCATAGATCCATCCATGAATAAGAGTGGTCTTGTCTTGAATTGTAACCAATACATATTTCTTTTCGGGCGGTTCGTTTTTTTGCACGATCAAATCATATTGATGCTTGCTTCTTGTTTTAACGTCGATGCCCGGAAGGTCGCATGATCCACGCTTGGCCTCTGTTTCCTTGTAGACCAAATCTTTCATGCCAAGATGCGAGGCAACTGCTAGTTCTCCTGCGGCACCGAGAAGATGAATTTCCAGGGCCTTGCTGCCAAAGGAAGCGCCACCGTTCCGTCCACGAAGGCGTTGAGCCTCGTTCACGGATTGCCGACGCATGCCTTCTTCCATTGCTGCTTGTCTTTCTTCTGCGGTGAAAACAAAGGAAATGGGAGATAGCATAGGAAAAGAGTGTCAGGGCCACTATAGCCACTGTTAGCATACCAGTAGCCACACAAAAGAGCAATGTCAGAAGAAATCTTGGATTTAGGTCATGCAGACGAAGGCGGCCTGCGCTCAGACGGACTGATGAACGTCTTGACTGGCATGGGCAGTGGTAGGGACAAAAGCCAGTACACCTCTACCAAGGCCATTACTTTCCTGGCGCAGGAAGAGCTGGAATCGCTCTATGGGGAATGGCTGCCTCGTCGCATCATCGACATCTATGCCGAGCAGTCCACTCGCAAGGGCTTCAAGGTGTTGTTTGGCGGAGAAGGGCCGAAAGCTGAGGAAGTAGTGGGCGTTGAGCAAGTCATTGAGGATTTGTACATCCTTGAAAGCTTGATGCTGGCTTCCAAGAATTCCAGGCTGTATGGCGGCGCCGTTATTTTGATGTACATCGACGATGGACGCAAGGCAGACCAGCCAGTGGACAAAAGGAACATCTATAAAGTTGAAGGCCTAGAAGTATTAGATAGGTATCAAATTGCACCAGTCATCACCGAAGCCAACATCTACGACTATTCCAAAGCCACTCACTATCAGATTATTGCTGGCGATTTAATCAACCAGCCCAACCTCACCCACATCCACAAAGATAGAATACTACGCCTAGATGGTGACTGGCTGCCCTATCGCATTAGGCAGCGTAACTATGGATGGGGGATGAGTAATTTGCAAGTGATTTATGATAGCTTCCGCCACTATTGGACTGGCCTGAACTCTGCCGCTACGTTGCTCACGGAATTTGACATCTTTGTGCATAAGATTCGCGGGCTTGCTGCAATGCTTGGCGCAGGCAAGGAAAGCCAAGTAAAGGATAGGCTTGTCGTTAATGACATGAGCAAGAGCATCTATCGTGGCTATGCAATTGATGCAGAAAAAGAAGAGCTTGACTTCATTAGCCGCAATTTTAATGGCATTGCAGAAATCCTAGAGAAGCTCCGCATTGATATTATTGGTGCTTCCAAAATCCCTCACACTTTACTATTTGGTGAAAGCCCTGGTGGGCTTGGTTCCACTGGTCGCAGTGAAGAGCGAGACTTTGCCAAAACCCTGGCGGATTACCAAACGGCCACTTTCAAGCGCCCGCTTAAACAGCTCATTGAATACATCCTGCTGAGCAAGACTGGCCCAACCAATGGCAAGCTTCCAGAATCATGGCGCGTTCATTTCAATGACTTGTATGAACTGAACGAACGCGAGAAGGCCGACGTGAGAGCGCGTGTGGCTGCCGTAGATGGCCGCTACATCCAGCTTGGCGTTCTACACCCGCAAGAGGTGGCAGATGCCCGCTACGGAGGCTCTGAGTGGTCGATGGAACTCACTCTCGACCCATCGCTTCCTCGTGAGCTTCCCATGCAAGGGCAGAGTCAAGGGCAGAGTGGAGGGCAGAGTAAGGGGCAGAATGAAATGGCCGTGCCTCCCGGTGGTCGTGATCCAATGAACGAAGAGAATGGTACTCTGCCAATGGACGGCAGCAGGGAAGTGGAAGATAGTGCTGGGCTATTCCTTCCTCGTGATCTAGAGAAAGCGCGTGGCGACATTGCCTTCAAAGACAAGGACTTACATCAGCAGGCTATTGCGTCAGCAAAAAGCAAGTTCAAGGTGTGGCCTAGCGCCTATGCGAGTGCCTATATGGTCAAGCTATACAAAGAACTCTACAAGCGTAAGCATGGCTCCTCCGGCGGAGCATTTAGCAATAAAGACGGCGAGGAAGTGCACGCTGATGATCTTGAGCAATGGTTCAAGGAAGAGTGGGTGAGGATTGGCGCCAATGGGGAAATCCTTGGTGAATGCGGCGGGCGTGAAGAAAAGGAAGGGAAGCCCAAGTGTCTGCCAAAAGCAAAGGCAGAATCACTGAGCAAGGAAGAGCGTCAAACAATTGTTGCCCGTAAGCGCAAGTCAGATCCCAATCCTGATCGTAAGGGACCAGCAAAAATGGTTAGCAGCAAAGTAGATGCCAAAGACCCATCCGCACATTCCTATGCCACAAAGCAAGAAGCACTCAACACAGCGGAAAAGATTGGCTGCACAGGCTTTCATCAGGAGGAAGGGGAAGATGGTCCTATTTTCATGCCATGCTCCACTCATGCAATATTTCTTGAAAAGCATGAAGAATTCTTAGCAAGCAAGAATGATGCAATCGACCCATTAAAGACTTCCGGCTTTCTGCTGAGCGACGATGAGGAGGCTGCTTTTGTGTCGCCCGAGGACATTGATGCTGCATTGAACCAATGGAAGGAACTAGCCCCAGAAAGGTTCAAGGATCTGCTGGAGGCCGAAGATGTCCAGCCTTCTTGATGTTTCATCATTTGCTGAAACCATCCTTGCCAGTGAAACCCGCCTTGATGCTGAGTGGTCCTACGATCCAATCAGCGGGCGCTATCGCGGGGAGAATGGTCGATTCCTAAGTCAAAAGGCCATTGAAGCACTGATAGACGGAAGGATAAACAAACTGAGCACACAGCTCAAGGACTTTACCAACCGTCTCATTGATGGTTCCATCACGATAGATCAATGGCAAGGTAGTGTTCGTGAAGCCCTCAAGCCTGCTCACATTCAAGCAACAATGGTGGGAGCTGGTGGCAAGGCTGCTATTTCCCAGGCGGATTATGGCCGCATTGGACAGAAACTACGGGCCGAGTATGCCTACTTACAAAAGTTTGCTTCTGGCTTGCTGGCCAATAGTATTTCACCTCCGATGGCCCTCGCCCGTATTGGGCTTTATGCCGAAAGCGTAAGAGCATCATTCTGGGAGGGCACTGCCATCAGGCAAGGACGGCAGGGCTATTCATTGATGCAGCGCATCCTGGACAGCCAAGCAGCGCACTGCCAGGATTGCTTGGGCTACTCGGCTCGTGGCATCGTCCCCATCGGCAGTCTTCCCCTGCCAGGCCAGCGTTGTGCCTGTCGCGCAAGGTGCCGTTGTTCTGTGCGCTACCTCAGGCAACAGGCTCCAGTGGTTTCCGTTTGATTCTGCCACTATCATCGGAAAGATTCCGACTTTCCCGATGAAACGCATCCTGTACTGTGGTGACGCATTTGTAGAAACGGGCTTTGGCCGAGTGGCTGAAAACCTGCTTCCAGCACTGGCCAAAGAGTATGAAGTGGTGGTAATGCCTAGCAACTACCACGGCGACCCCCATCCAGAAGCAAAGAAGTACAAGGTGTATCCGGCCATGCTGCATGGCACCGATCCGTTTGGCGCCCATCGCATTGCCGAAATTATCCAACGTGAAAAGCCCGATTTGATTTGGGTGACTAACGATATTTGGATTGCCATCAACCTTTGGAATCAAGCTAAGCCGCTTCAAGAAAAATTTGGCTTCAAATGGTTTGTTTACACCCCCATTGATTCCTATGGACTCTTTCCCTCGTTGGCTGCTCCAATGATGGAATGGGATGGCTTGGCCACCTACACAGAATTTGCGGCGAAAGAATTAAGACTTGCGGGGTATGACAAGCATATTGATGTGGTTGGTCATGGCACTGACTTCACTAAGTTCTTCCCATTGAACAAGGAAGAATGCCGGAAGGAACTAGGAGTGCCAAACGATGTTTTCATTGTCTTCAATGGCAATCGCAATCAACCACGAAAGCGTATTGATTTGACTATTAAAGGATTCATTGAATTTGCCAAAGACAAGCCTGATGCGCGTCTATGGCTGCACATGGGCAAGAAGGACATGGGATGGCCCATTGTTGAGCTTTTCAAGCGAGTGGCGCGTGATGCTGGATATGATGCCACTGGCAAGCTCATTCTTACCAGCCCCGACTTTTCCGTTGACAACTGCCTTCCCGTCGAGCAGTTGAACAAAGTGTACAACGCAGTGGACGTTGGTGTGAACACTTGCATTGGCGAAGGGTGGGGCCTGGTTAATACTGAACATGCTGCAACTGGCGTGGCACAAGTGGTGCCTAACCACACGAGCTTGAAGGAAATCTTTCATAACCAGCCCCGCATAGAGATTGAAAGCTGGGAAGTGGATTGCAACTATGGCCTTGACCGAGGGCAGCCATCCCCAATAGACATGGCAGACATCCTCAATGTTTATTACTACGACCGAGAAAAATTGGCCGAGATGGGGGCACAATGCTGGGAGCTGGTGCATCAAGAACACATGACCTGGCCTTACATTGGCGATCAAATGCTTGACATTGTTGAACGCACACTTGCAATCAAGAAAGACAGCGTAGACGAAGACATTCTTCCTACCGTGAGGATTGACTAATGCCAATCTCACAAATTTTTCTTTCTGATGCCGAAGATCAAACGCTTTCTCCTTTCTTGCGGCATGCTACTGGCACAGTACAAGCAGCTTTTCCCAAGGAAGAACATACCATCTACAACAAAGAAACACTGAGGCAGTTCATAGCTGACAACTATGATCTTGATGTGCTGTGGGCTTATGATTCTTTGCGCCCCTATTCTTACAAGGCTGACCTTGGACGGTTCTGCCTGCTAAACAAGCTTGGTGGCTGGTATTTTGACATTGCTATCAGAGCCGTCAATCCAGTGGCGTTGAGCGACCGCATTGAATTCCTAGCCTTCCGGGACATTCAACGCTTCAGCTACACTTCCTGGGCATGCGCCACCACTGTTCTCTATTCCAAGCCAAGCAATCCTGCGTTGGTTACTGCCATTGAGATGATCGTGAACAATTGTCACGAACAATACTACGGCATCACCCCATTGTGTCCCACTGGCCCTACGCTTCTTGGTGCAGCACTAGCAGCGAATGGCGGCAATGCTAACCACGTTTTTGGTGACTATTTGGAACTCACTCCCACGCATGAACAGAAGAACCGAGCCTTCATCCTTCCTGATGGCACAATCATGGCATGGAGCAAACCATCTGGCGGTGGTGATCTCACTGGAGTGGGAGCCAAAGGCGTGAACAATTACAACGAGCTATGGCATGCGCGGAAGGTGTATGCAACCCTCTGATCTGCAAATGTATGCAGTGTGCATGCACGACATGCCGCTGAAATTTGCTTCACGGACCAACATGCAAGTGGTCATTGCCAATGCTTGTAAGCTCACCATAGAACAGCGCACTTTCCATGAAATCCAAGGTCATCTTCTTGATGATGAAGGCCATAGCATTTCAATGCTAAATCCATGGTGGGGAGAACTTACGGCAGTGTATTGGCTGATGATCAACAGCAATGCACAGCTCATTGGCAACTGCCAGTACCGAAGGTTTTGGGATGAAGATGCACTTGCTCGCGCTGATGAGCGCGTGTTGTACACTTCCGAACCCTGCGCCTTCAATTGTTCCCTTGCCACTCAATTCAGAGGAGGCCATTCCTTCCCTGGCATTGAAATGACGATGGCATTGGCAGAAGCTGGCAAGCTTCCTTTCTCTGCGGAAGAGATGGCTGCTGTGTGGAACCAGAACGTGTTCCAGGGTGGCCCGATGCTGTTTGGTCCTAGGCAGTCCTACGAGCGCGTGATGAACAGGCTCTTCGATTGCCTGTGGCCCATCTGGGAGGAGTTCAAGGAGCCCATCATGACGCTACAAGGTTACGACCAACGAGCCATGGCTTTCCTTAGTGAGCGCTTATTGTCTGGCTTGATGCTGTACAAGGAGAAATTCTTTGGTAGTATGCCCATGAGTTGCGCCCCGATGGGCTTTATTGGCTAATGGCACACACGCTTCTATCTCTTGGCATGCAGCCATTAGCCAACAATCTTTGTCGCACTGGAAAAGAGGCTATGGAGGCCGAGCGCTTCCCTTTGCGGGCAGTGGTCGAGGATGACTTGACCATCCACTTGGATTATGCAGTGGAACCAGCCAAGCTCTACCAGCACTACCTCTACCGTAGTGGCACAAGTCAGCCATACATTGACCATTGCGCTGCCCTCTTCCAAAGCTTCAAACATCTCAAGCACGATACGATCATTGATATTGGCGGAAATGATGGTACGCTCCTGAAAACTTTTCAGAAGGAATCAAGCGAAAAGCTTCGCCTTGTGAATGTAGACGCTAGCGAGAGCATCAGGAAAGAAAATGAAGAGGCTGGCATTGAATTCATCAATGCTTACTGGGGCGAGGAAGTGGACGTACCAAAGGCTGACATCATCACTTCCACCAATGTATTTCAGCATACAAAAGACATCCACGCCTTCCTTCGTGGCATCCAAAAGCATCTAGACGGTGTCTGGATTCTTGAGTTTCCCTATGCTTTGGAAACCATTCTCACTGGCCAGTTTGATCAATTTTATCATGAGCACTATTACTACTGGCTGCTTTCCCCATTGGAAAAGTT
>Ga0310318_10058_pt1 | contig 13718 bp, 13 predicted proteins | sample LakEriER1TotalB5_FD_194719 | JGI IMG/M metagenome (GOLD analysis project Ga0310318, IMG submission 194719) | Enriched freshwater cyanobacterial communities from Lake Erie, Ontario, Canada - ER10.Total.B5 (v2) (version 2) | ecosystem: Environmental > Aquatic > Freshwater > Lake | place: Canada... | reverse complement strand
GTTCAGGCCAGCTTTGCAGGGTGCCTTGCACCATGGAAGGGCTGCTGGTTTGTTTTAGTTCGTCTGAAAATTGACTGAAGCGCTTGTTTGCATCTCGCTGCTGTATTGCACTAAAAATTGCGTCAGCTGCGGCTATTGCGGCTTTGTTAGTTAGTTGGTTTTGATCCTTTATTTTAACGCCAGGGCCACTGCTAGCTGGCTTTGCAGCGACTGCATGAGCCGAAATATAGAGAGACGGGGCTCCAAGCAACAGCAGCAGGGCGGAGCCTTTTATTAAACGCGTCCAGAAATGCTGCATCAGGGTTTCAAATCATCTTCATTATTCTGCCCCATATGGGGTGCTCCGTTAATCCATCGGCTCGAGCATGATGGATACATACACACTTTTGAGCATCGATGCAGCTTTATCAGTTCCGTCATTCCTCTTTTTGCGAGAAGGTGCGCCTGGTGCTCGCTGCAAAAGCTATTAAATACACGGTGGTAGAGGTTTTGCCTGGTATCGGGCAATGAGGATTTATAAGAGCATCTGGGATTCCCCTATTTTTGTGGACAGTTACTTATGCAGCTTCCTTATTTATTTTAGCGTCTTTTAAAGCACGATCTTCGTAATTAATCTGGCTTAGGTAGTCATTGCTTGAATGCCGCCTATTTAAATTGTAATATTGCTCAATCCAACTAGTGGTTTCACTTTGGAATTGCAATGGTGTTAGCAGGATTTTACTATTATCATCTAAATTATTTCTAATTTATAAGTAGAAAAGAAGCTTTCTGTTGCCGCATTGTCCCAGCAGTTTTTGGTATTTACTTCCAGTGTATTGACTGCCTTGATCGGAATGAATAACTAATTCGCTAGGATTTATTCTTCTTAAAATCAAAAACCTATTTAAAGCTTTTGTTGCTAATTCTGCCTCCATATTACTTCCTATTTTCCAGCCTACAATACGCCTTGAATACCCATCAATCCATAGCAAGATGATGCCAACCTTATATAGTGCGTATACAGATAATATCACCGCACCAATATCGGTTTGGCTCTGTTGGATTGAATTTACGAAATAAAGTATTTGTTGCTACTTTATTTCCCTTTTCTTGTCTTGGGCAACACCTAAAACGTCTGTGATGCAATGCTTGGATGCCTTGCCGCTTCATTAGCCTCTCTACCCGTTTGCGGCTGATATGGCGGCATTTTCCACGTAATTCTTCATGAATACGGTAACTGCGAGGAAAGATGTCACCTTTAGAGAGCGTTTTATGCCTCACTTGCCAAGGCTACTTGGAGGCTTGTTTGCTGGGTTGCTAATGGTTCATAAATCTATACCAAATATGGTAGTTTCCAGCAACGGATTGGTTTGCTCCAACGTTTTGGATTTGCCAGGCGTGCCTGTTCATAAACGACAGCTCGCTTTTTGCAAATTGCTATCGCCTCACCGCTATGCCTTTGCTGAGGCGTCACAAATTTGATGCCGCTATGGCGGTGTTGCTGGTTATACCAATCAACAAATGAGGAAACCCATTGGCAGGCTTCTTCTTTGCTGCTGAATGGCCGGTTTGGATAGTTAGGCCGGTATTTAACAGTGCGGAATAACGATTCGGAATAGGGATTGTCGTTGCTCACCCGTGGCCTAGAGAAGGATCTGAGTACCCCTAGCTCTTCTAAGCGCACCTCCAGCGTCGCAGCACGCATTGACGTGCCGTTATCTGCATGGAGGATCAATGGCTGCGTGCGCCTCTTGCTGATGCGTTCTTCTAGGCAGGCTCTACTGACCAGCTCAGCTGCTAATTCAGCTGATTCAGATTGCTCCACATCCCAAGCCACAACTTTTCTGCTCCAGATATCAACCACTAGGTAGAGGTAAAGCCAGATCCCTTTTACGCTGGTTGGTAAGTAGGAAATATCCCAACTCCAAACCTGGTTTGGGCCTTTTGCTTTAAGCGGAGGCACCTGCCTTGCTTCTTGTGGTAACCGCGCCCTACCGCGCAGGTGTAGCTGGCTATTGGCATGTAAAACCCGATAGAAACTGCGTTCAGAACCGATATAAATGCCTTGATCAGCTAGATCAGGAACGATCTGGCCTGGCGGGTGAGAAGCGTATTCAGGTTCATTGCAAGTAAGCAAGATCCTGTGGCATTCCTTAACGCTTAAGCGATGAGCCACTATGCGGCTACTGCCTTTACGGCGATCAATACCATTACCAGCAGCTTTAAATTCACGCCGCCAGCGTTGCAGCGTTGTTAATCCCAAGCCAATGAGCTTGACCAGAACACTTGCTCTTGCACCAGCAGCAATCCCTTCTGCAAGGGCTTTTCCTTTACGGCGTAGGTCCTGTTTTAGTGCCTAGGTTTCCTTTTGATCCTGCTGGTGGCGTTTCTCTAAATCCCGCTGCTCCGCCATGGTTAGCACTGCGTTTGCATCCTGCGCTGTTTGGCGCCATCGGTCTACCTGTTCTGCAAATAAACCCCGTTCACGGCAATAGCTACTCAGCTCAGTGGCATTAAACCCAGCTGTTTCAAGCACCACCTCACCGCGTAAACGCCAGTTGCTACGCCATTTATAAAGCGTGGATTGATGAATACTTAATTCATTAGAAATTTGAGGAACATCCTGCCTATTTGGCGGGCTCATCCTTTTACGTACATCAGCTTGAACAGCAAGGCTGTAAGCAGTCATTAAGTTGCTCCATTAAGCCCCCAGGTGATTTAAATAAAAGGCGTCATCTTTACTGGCACTGGGGGGCTTTTTGTTCATCGCTGTAGCGGCGTGGCGTAGACGAGGCATTCATTGTGATCATTGGTTTTCATGGGGTCAGTGTAAAAGCAACTCTCTAAACACTGTCCTTGAAATCGGGGGAGGCTCAATCAGAGGGCGTTGATGGGTAAGAGGCCCTTACCCCCGGGCTCCTTTCAAGTAAGCGGCGGTGATATCTGAGCGGGGAGAATCGAACAACGCATCGGCGTTACCCTGCTCCTCGAGGTAACCCACGCCGTCCCGATTCCAGAACACGGCTACTTCGTCGGCCAGACGGCGGGCCTGGGCCAGATTGTGGGTCACGATCAGAATTGTTATGCTGCCCCGCAGCGACGCCACCAGCTCTTCCACCACGGCACTGGCGAGCGGATCGAGTGCGCTGCAGGGTTCGTCGAGCAGCATTACCTCCGGCTTCAGCGCAAGGGCCCGGGCCAGGCAGAGGCGTTGCTGCTGCCCCCCTGAGAGTTCTCCGCTCGGCCGGCCCAGGCGGTCCTTAACCTCGTCCCACAGGCCCACCCGCTGCAGGGCGCGTTGGGCGACTTCCTGGCGGGCGACGCGGGAGCTCATGCCGTGGTGGCGCAGGGGAAAGGTGACGTTGCGGCCTATAGAGAGTGGCAGGGGATTGGGCCGTTGCACGATCAGGCCGATGCGGCGGCGCAGGGCGAGCACGTCGACCCCGGAGCGCAGGATCTCCTGGCCATCGAGGCGGATGCTGCCCCGCAGCTCGCAGGAGGGGTTGAGGTCGTGCAATCGGTTAAAGCAGGCCAGCACGGTGCTCTTGCCGCAACCTGAGGGCCCAACGATCGCTAGGATCCGGCCCCTCCGGGCCAGAAGGCTTATGCCGCTGACCGCCAGCCGACCGCTGTAGCGCACCGACAGGTCTCGCGTCTCCAGGCATAGGTCCGATTCGATCATGGTCATCAGAAGGCGGTGGAGTGAAGGGAGCCAAGCCAGCGGCGTGCCGCCCAGCCGGTGAACGTGTTGATCAGTAGTACCAGGGCCATCAGCACCAGGGCTGTGGCCGCGGCCCGGGAGGTACCGCCTGGCACGTTCATGGCCAGGTCGAATATGTGCACCGATAGAGCCCGGCCCGAATCATGCAGGGAATCGGGCATCCGGTCCACGTAGCCGCTGGTGAATAGCAGGGCGGCGGTCTCCGCCAAGGCGCGGCCGATGCCCAGCACCAGGCCCACTGCCAGGCCGGGCGCGGCGGCCGGCAGCACGATGTGCATTATCGAAACGTACTGGGGCAGACCGAGGGCGGCGGCGGCCAGACGATGCTCGGTCGGCACGGCGCGCAAGGACATCTCCATGCTGCGGATGAGGAGCGGCATCACCATGCAGGCCAGGGTGAGCCCACCCGCGAGGATCGAGAATCCCAGCCCAAGGGTGATGCTGAAGAAGGCATTTCCGAAAAGGCCGAACACGATCGAAGGAACTCCTGCGAGGGTGTCTAGCGAGTAGCGCACCAGCGACCCAAAGCCCCGCTGCCCGCGCTGGAACTCGGCCAGGAACAAGGCCGTGCTTAGGCCGATCGGCACGCTACACACCAGGCACACCCCCAGGATCAGCAGGGTTGAGATCAGGATCGGCCGGATGCCGCCGCTGCGGCCAGCATCGCCGGGCAGCTCAACAAGAAAGTCCCAGCTCAGCTGCGGCAGGCCCTGCCGCAGCAGGTCGGCCACGATCCAGCCGATCGACCCCACCACCACAAGGGCCGCCAGCCCCGCCAGCAGGGCCAAGGCCGTGTCGATCAGCCCATCGAAGCGAGCGCAGCAGGGCCTATTCAAGGGAGGGGCTCCGCCTAAGACCCGCAGCCAGCGCCATCACCACCGACACCACGACCATCAGCACCAGGCCGCTCACAAACAACGCCGCGCGGTGCAGGTCGAGGGCGTAGCCGAGCTCAAGGGCGATGTTGGCCGTGAGCGTGCGCACCGGATCGAACAAGGTGGCGGGCACCTGAATCACGTTGCCAGCCACCATCAGCACGGCCATGGTTTCCCCCAGAGCCCGCCCAATGGCCAGAACCACTGCACTTAGCAACCCTCCTCTAGCAACTGGCAGCACCATCCCCTCCAGGGTGGCCAGGCGCGACAGCCCCAGGGCCGCAGCTGTTTGTAGGGATTCGGCGGGCACGTCAACCAGCGCCTGTTCGCTAAGCAGGGCTGTGGTGGGCAGGATCATCAATGTGAGGCAGAGAATGCCGACTAGCAGGCTCTGGCCGGGCGGATGCCATTGGCGGATCAGGGGGGTGAGCACCACCAGGCCCCAGAACCCAATCACCACCGATGGGATGCCGCCCAGCAGCTGCAGCAGCTGGCGGTGCGGCCCGCGCAGCCGGGGTGGGCCGTAGCTGGTGGCGAACAGGGCAGAGCCTAGGCCCAGCGGCGCGGCCAGCAGCACAGCCCCGCCGCTTGAGAGCAGAGTGCCGGCTAGCATCGGGAGAAGGCCGTAACTGAAATCGCCGTCCCCTTCAGATGGATGCCAGCTGGAATCGTGTAGGAAGCGTGCCGGGCCGATCTGCTGCAGGGCGGGCCAGGCACCCCGAAGCAAGAACAGCACTATTAGGGACACGATCAGCGCGGCCAGTGCCGAGAGCAGCCGCAGCGTCCAAAGTAGTAGCCGGTCAGCGTGGCGGTTGAACGAAGAACTGGGCCTCAACAAGATCATGCACCTTAGGAGAGCTGGCGAATGCTAGGAAGCGTGAAACCCCAGTCGATGGCGGGGGCTGGATCACCAAATTCAGGGGCCTGGAGAGCGGATAGCGCCCGGAGCGCACGTTTTCCAGGCTGGGGGCGATGCCCGCCAGGGGCAGCAGTCTGATGGCTGTTCCCGCCTTCGCCTCTTGGATGGCGGCGCCGATCGAAACGTAGCCGAGCGCGTGAGGATTATCCGCCACGGTAAGGATGCCATGCTGATTGTCACCAATAACAATGGATGCCTTGATCTGGCGGTTGTCGAGCCGAAAGTACTTGAGAAACAGCTCTAGGGTGGAGCGCCCTTCCGCCTTGGTCACCACCGTGATCGCAGCATCCGCACCGCCCAGCTGCCGCCAGTCGCTTATCGTCCCGGTGTAGATCCCCCGAATTTGGTCTTCGCTGAGGCTGCGCACCGGATTGGCACGGTTCACGATTAAGGCTATTCCGTCTATGGCGATCGTGGTGGCCTGCAGATCCGCCTCCTCCGGCTTTAGCGCTCTGGAAACCAGGCCGATCTGGGCAGCGCCGCTGCGCACGTCGGTGATCCCACGGGAGGAGCCGCCAGTCTGCACGTCGACCCGGGTGCCGAGATTGCTTGCTTCGTAGCGCTTAGCGATCTCGGCGGCCAGCGGGGCAACTGTGCTGGATCCGCTGAGGTTGAGCTTAGGTTCGCGGGCCGCGCTGCAGCCCCCCACTGCAGCCACGAGAGCCAGACCGGCCATGGCCCAGGGGATCGAGGGCCGTCGCCGTTGCCCCAGGGGTGGAGGAGAATCTGGCTCTCTTGGCTGAATGGCTGCGAATAAAAGCATTGCTAAAGTAATTTTCTGTTAATGTGAATTTTAACTTTAAATAAGCGGTAACTACGAGGAAAGAAGTCACCTTTTGGAAGGGTTTTATACCTACCTTTCCAAGGCTACTTGGAGGCTTGTTTGCTAGGTTGCTAATGGTTGATAAATCTATACCAAATATGGTAGTTTCCAGCAACGGATTGGTTTGCTCCAACGTTTTGGATTTGCCAGGCGTGCCTGTTCACAAACATGGTTTCGTTGGCGGCAGATCTAAATAGCCTCAGCTCTTTGTTCATCGCTGTGGCGGCGTGGCGTAGACGAGGCATTGATTGTGATCATTGGTTTTCATGGGGTCAGTGCAAAAGCAACTCTCTAAACACTGTTCTTGAAAATGGGGGAGACTCTCATCCCGCCTGGTTAGAGCTGGAGTAGGCGGATCAGCTGAAGCGATTAGAAACCTCATTTTTCTAGACTTAGAAAGTTATGCTAGAATTTTTAAAAAAAAAATTATGTTTGAATTTGAGACTATACTAGCTTTCTCAATTGGTGCAGGGCTCGTTGCAATAGCTCCAATTGTTCGTAAATTTGGCAACCAGCAGCTCGGTGATAGCATGAGCATATCGGGTAAAAAAATGGCAAAAGAGGGTATTAAATTAGGTGTAACAATAATTGATGTAGCTGGAGCAGCTACAAATAGCTTTGCACGCCATGCGGCCGAGGCTGTGGAATCTATAGGAGATTTAGTTGCAGAAGCGCGCACTGAGCTAGAGACGGAAGCGGTTGCAGCTTCAAGCGAAAAAGAGTCTAATTTAAACAATTCATCAGAAACTAAGCTTAAAAAAATAAAAAAAGATTCTGAATAACTCTGCAACTTTGGTTCAGTAGGTTTTATTTTTTAGTTCCATAATATTTCTTACTATAAACTGATGATAATTAGTCGGCCTCAGTGATCTCATTTTGGCCGAAAACTTTGACTTTTATAGCATTTTAAGGGCGTAAATATTAAAAATACTAGTATTTATGGTCAATGTGATTTATTTTATTTAGCAGGTAAATTGTTCGGCAATTTTTTATAGCCTTAAATTACTTATGGGCACCTCAGGAAATTGATGTTGTTCTAGATAGAGGTTCAGTTTAAGTTGTAATTCTCTGAGATAATTTACCGTTACCAATAGGCCAAAAAGATTTTTGGGATGAACAACAAAGAGTATCAAAGCTCAAAAATAAGAAGCCTGTTCTAACTTGCCTTTCGGAATCAATTCCATGGGAGGCATTTTGCCCATTACTTGACAAGGGTTATAGTCAAGAGCGCAAGAGCAATGCTGGCCGCAAAAGAATTGATCTCCTTATTTTATTCAAAATGCTCGTTCTCCAACAACTTTTTAATCTTAGTGATGAGGATGTTGAGTTCCAAGTGAATGACAGGCGTACGTTTGAGAAATTTGTTGGTTTAGGCGTAATGAATGATTTCCCCGATGCAACTACAGTTGCTTTTTTAGAGAGCGTCTCCGCAAGGCGAATGTAAAAGATGAGCTTTTTGAAATGTTTGAGAGCTACCTAAGAGATCAAGGATTAGAAGCCCGTGGTGGACAAATCATTGATGCCACACTTGTTCCTGTCCCAAAACAGCGTAATACCGGCAAGAGAATAAAGAGATAAAGGCGAATTACCTACCAGATGGATGGAATGAAAGCCCAAAGCAACTGCAGCAAAAGTATCTGGATACGTGTTGGGTTAAAATAATGATATCGATCACTATGGTTATAAGAACAGTTTTTGCATTGATGCTGAGTACGGTTTTATCAGACGCTTTGTAGTTACCCTTGCAAATATCCATGGTGATTATGCATGGACAAAATCTGAATACTATAATATGCAATTTTAAGACTTACTTGTTAGGTGGATTTAAAAATAGAATTCATGAAAATGGCTCATGTAATCAACTTGTTAGTGCAGCTGCAACAGAGTGCAATTTTATTAGGTCTCAAATTCGAGCTCGAGTAGAACATGTATTTGGTTGTTTTGCTACATCAATGGGAGGCAAATTTACAAGAAAATTGGGCATAAAAGGAATGAGGCTTGGCGGAGCCTAAAAAATCTTAAATTTAATTTCTTGCGCTACCTACATCATTCAGACAATTCATTAGTCTGCATTTAATTATCTTTTAATATCGCTTAAATGGTATATTTATTTACACTATTTAGGGAGGTTTTGTGATTACAATTAGTCTAAAGGCATTTTTCATGAAAAGCTAAAGCTAGGAAAAATCTCTTTTTTCGAGGTGCCCTTATGAAGTGCAATCTTAGTATGCTTATCAAGTACATATTTGCAATAGCAAGGTATGCGCTACTAAGTTTCGCAAGAATATTAATAGTACTTTATGAAAATTGCATTTTTAAAGATTAAACTGTACATCCAAAAAAGTTGAATAAACTTATTACTTGGGCTGCTCAAATCGGTTTGTAAGTATTACTTTGCGCAAGGTATGCCCAAGATATTGAATCAGGGTCCAGTTTTTTACTCCATGACTCCAGTTCACCTCTTCGTCTACGAGCGATAATGGTCTGAAAACTTGATTTAAGACGTTTTGCGAGAGCGGTGCTTCCCAGCTCAATTGGTAGATAAGACATATCTGTATGATTAAACAATGGCAACCTTGAGGAGTTACTTTTTGAATCTTTTATTTGAAATGTCTGCAAATCATTGGGAGCAATTTTAGGATTAACTCTGGTCTCACCAATTTCATTTGAGGCATTAGGTAACGTTGGAAGTCCGAGACTTACTGCGAAAGAAGATGCAACTAGTAAAGCTGAACAAAAAAGGCACGCTTGAATACCACCCTGCAGGAAAACCCAGCCAGAGAGTAAGGTCCCTAAGAGTCGACCAGCTGCATTTGCTGTATAATAAAAACTTACATTTAAAACCACAGATTTTTTATCTGTATATGCTAATATTAGGTAACTATGTATTGAAGAGTTGATAGCAAAAACAATCCCAAAGATTATTAATCCAACAACAATTATTATCCCCGGGCTTGCCAACTTAAACGTTATACAAGCGGATATTACTGCTGGGATTATAATTAAAGATCCTGTCCATACCTTTACCGAATCTCGATTTGGCGATGATTCCTCACCCCAAATTTGACGCAACCTAGGAGTTAAAGCCTGGACTAAACCGTAACCAATCACCCACAATCCCATAAAAGCGCCAACTTCCCAAAACTGCCAACCCAAAGTGGATTCTAGGAAAACAGGTATTGCCACTACAAACCATACATCCCTAGCCCCAAATAGAAACATTCTAGCTAGTGAGATTATTTGAACGCCTTTATTTTTTGGTATTAAAGAGGAGAAGCTTAATTTAGTTGCTACTTTTCCTACATCCTGGGGCAATGAAATACTTGCAATCAAAGGCAAAAGTAACATTACTGCCATAAGTGCAAGTGACCCTGAAAATCCTATAGTAGTGAGTAAAATACTACCAACAAAAAATCCAATTCCTTTTAGCGTGTTCTTAGATCCTGTGAGAATTGCCACCCACTTAAATAATTGTTTATTAACTTGACTCGTGTTTGAGTTTACGCTTATTAAACCTTTAAGAGCACTCTTGGCGCTCATTTTGTTGAGGTCTTTTGCAATACCACTGATTGCTTGAGCAACCATGACATATACGACACTAAACAATTTTGGCCAGCTGGTGGAGACGGGAATCAGTAAAATTAAGGCAAATATTTGTAAAATCAATCCAGCACGAAGCGTATAACGAAGGCCAAATCTTGCTGCAAGCCAACCACCCAAAAAATTAGTGAGAATTCCAAATAATTCATAAAAAATGAATAGTAGGGCAATCTCTAATGTTGTATAACCAAGCTGAAAGAAATGAAACAACACGAGCATCCGTAGAGCTCCGTCTGTTAAAGTAAATGCCCAATACGAACCAGTAAGTACTATGTATTGATTTAAAGCTGAAAGTGGCTTATTATGCAAATGAGTTAAGATTGCTGAAAATTTATGCTTTAAATACATTCTAAAGTCAATAAACTTAAATTCTTTTGATATATTAGGTGCGGATACTCTCTCTTGATTGGCAATATTTAGGTCAAGCAAGGATGCTTTAGTTTTCATCTTAAAAGTTATATTTGATTCATGCAATGAACGCAGAGCCGTGATTAACACCTCTCTTCCAGTCTCTCTAGAAGAATTAAAATTCACTGGATTTTCAAGTTTTTGCTTTTTACTTATAACAATTGACGAGGCAAGTTGATTTAGACGCCAATACCAAATTGATGGAGATAATGTTTTATCCAAAGCCCTTGATAAAGCCTGCCAGTCGAATGCCTTAACTGATTGAATAAAGAACCTTTGTCTAGAGCCGCTTTGATGAATAAGAATAAGATTAAAAGATTGATTCATGTGAATAAACTATTCCCAAGTCTGATAAGTATTGGTAATATAGTCAAATCGCCATGACAAAAATTTGGGGTCATGATGTCTAGACCAACTTTCCAAATCGCCAAAATGCCTGTGATAAGTAATTGCTTGATGGGTAACTTCTAACCGCCTAGAAAGATCTTTACACGATAGTTCAATTTTTTGGATTGGTGAAATATTTGAGCTAAAAGAATTAATAGCGAGTAAGGCGGAATTGGACTCTTTTTGAATTTGTTTGCTGAGCTTAGCATCAGAACTTCTAATTGAACTATTTGCTGTCGTAGATACATCATGAAGAAACTTTTGAGTTTTCAATAGTTTCTTGTTTGGTTTGAAACCTAGACAACGAAGTGCATTTGCCGCTGCTAACAGTGTGGATCCATTGTTGAGAATAACAGCTGACACAGGATTAATTGGTAGGAATGTTCCAATTAGTAGAGCAGATAAGTTAGGTGCCCCAATTATGCCAATATTTTGATTTATCAGTTTAAATGCTGAAGTTGCAAGTTCATGGGCTACAAGCAAATCTGATACTTTGTCGTTTGTCAAGACAATGTCAGCCGTTTCGCGAGCAAGATCACTGCCTGAAGCAAATGATACAGAAACATCTGCGTATGCCATAGCTGCCGAATCATTGATGCCGTCGCCGACAAACAGCACGTTATTTCCCAATTCTCTAATTTCTTTGACAATTTTAGCCTTCTGATCGGGTAGCGCTTCATAATGAACATTTATAGGATGTATCCCAAGTTCAGAAGCGACAGCGTAAGCAACTTCAGCAACATCACCCGTAATCATATGAGTCTTGATGCCGCGACGCTGAAGTTCAGCTACTAGCATTAGACTATCCGGGCGTAACTCATCAGAGATATAGAAAATTGCAGCTAATATATTGTCTACCACAAGATAAATTGGTGTCAACGATTCGAGATTTTGATGAATCTCCGATGTCAACAGACTTATTTCTTTACTTGTTAACATAGCAGAATTTCCAGCTAAAATATAATGTCCGTCAACGGTTGCCTCAACTCCCTTGCCAATTGTATACTTCCATTCCTCACAAATTCCGGCTACAATTCCTAACGAGGTGGCATAATTAACAATAGCTATAGCTACAGGGTGGTTTAAGCCAGTCTCGACTGTTACGGCGAATCTAACAATTGTACTAATATCAAATATGTCGTTTACTATTTCCAATCTTACAACTGAGGGTTTGCCAAGTGTGAGAGTACCTGTTTTATCAAAAATAACAATATCCACTGTATTAAGTAATTCAAGACTGCGGCCACTTCGTATTAGCAAGCCAAAATTACTTGCTCTTGAAAGAGCAGCCATAATAACCGTAGGTATAGAAACTCTTAATCCTGTGCCAAAATCAAACATCAAAAGAGATGCTGCTTGTACCATATTTCCTGAACTTATGAGCAATGATATACCCGCTAAAATGAGAGTGGGTATAACAAAATGATTTGCGATTTTCTCCGCAATATTACCAACTCTTGTATCGTAAACTGGAGCCGATGCGATCATGGCGGCTATCTGTCCGATGCGTGTACTTTCACCTACGGCCTTGGTTTCGACAATTATTTTACCTTCAAGTAAAATAAATCCCGCTAATACCTCATCGCCAGGAAACCCATTGCGAGGAATAGATTCCCCAGTGAGTTTTGCCACATCCAGAACAGCTTCCCCGCTTAAGATAACTCCGTCTACGCATATATAATCCCCAGGTGAGAACAATACTTTCTCGCCAATACTAATGCTATCGCTATTAACAATAATTTCAACTCCATTTACTAATACTCTGGCTTCTACATACAGGCCTTCTACTAATTTGCGATGACCTGCATGTGCGAAGCGTTTACTTGCATCACGAACTGCTTCTCCTCCCTCGATCATTGTAATCATCAATGCTGGTCCAATAAAAAAGCCTTGATTTGCTTGCAAAGTAATTGCTAGCGAATCAAGAAAATCTACATTAATTTGTCGCTCTTCAGTAATACCTGCCCAAGCACGTTTGAAACTGAGGTGTGAAGATATTAATATAAAACATCCGACTGCCACTGGGGGTATAGACAAAGGACCAGCTAGAAGAGCTAGAATAAAAGATAGTGCTGGAAGTATGAGGCGATTCGGAACAAATGGTTCATCATCTACTTTCGAACTCTCTACATTATTAAACTTATTCAATTCATTGCTACTAATTTCTAGCGTCGAGCTGATTGTTTTAGCGTTAATTTGATAATCAGCATACTGCTTGATCCAGGTATTGAATTCGTGCAACTTTAAGTGGGTATTTGCAGTTAGCACTACGATGCAACATTTTGCTAAAACATTAATTCGGTATTTCTGAACTATAGTCTGCTGAGATAGCCAATTTTCAAAGTTATCACTTGATTCTAATATTTCTGAAATATTAAAACGTAACCTCTGACCTGTTTTGTTTATTATTAATAAGTTTTCATAAGGTGATGTAGCTTTTTGTTGCACCTTTCAACACCATAAATAACCTTTTCACTCTACACTAATCCTCTTGGGGCATCAATAGAATGGACGGCCACGAAAGTGACACATCATCTTGCCTATTCGATTTTCAATTATTCGCTTATTTGGCAACTACTATTTACTCTATTGGTCTTCAAAGAATACAATCAGCTAAATGAATTTCCATATTCACGTAAGTATTTAGTTTGTTGGAATTTTTTAACTGATGGGCGCCATAAAAAGACATTTTGCGCTCCTCAGTCGTTCACAAGTGCCTTTCAGCACAAGCTAATTATAAAGACCCTAGCCGTAAAATTGGCTTATAGTTTTAGTATTATTATGCCATTATTAAATGACAACTAATTATATGCTTGAACAATGTAAATAGCGTAAGAAATTAAACATAAGATTTTTAGGTTCTATCATGCTTTATTACTTTTAAGCCCAATTATTCTTGTAAATTTGCCTCCCATTGATGTAGCAAAACAACCAAATACATGTTCTACTCGAGCTCGAATTTGAGACCTAATAAAATTGCACACTGTTGCAGCTGCACTAACAAGT
>Ga0310318_10056_pt1 | contig 14066 bp, 8 predicted proteins | sample LakEriER1TotalB5_FD_194719 | JGI IMG/M metagenome (GOLD analysis project Ga0310318, IMG submission 194719) | Enriched freshwater cyanobacterial communities from Lake Erie, Ontario, Canada - ER10.Total.B5 (v2) (version 2) | ecosystem: Environmental > Aquatic > Freshwater > Lake | place: Canada... | reverse complement strand
ATCCCAGGGACCCCATTGGATCGCCAGCCGCACGGGCTTCGCATCGCGGCTATCCCCAACCACAAAGTCCTGGCGGCAGAGGGCATCGAGGCCTCCGTTGGCGGCCCCGTAGGCGGCCTGGCCGGGCGATCCCAGTAGGGAGGCTAGCGATGAGAAGGCGATCGAAAAGTCCAGCCCATCGCTTGGTTGCCCTGGCGAAGGCGTCGCTTGGGCCGGGGTCTTCCCAGCAGCCTTAAGGGCGGCCTCCAGCAGATGCCAGCCGGCCAGCTTGGGCGCCAGCACCGCCGTCAGCCGCTCCGGGGTGAGGCCGCTGACCAGGCCGTCGTCCAGCACGCCTGCGGCATGGAACAGGCCTCGCAAGGGCTTTTCGGAAGGCAGGGCGCGGATGGCCTCGGCCAGGGCGGTGCTGGCCTCGGTGCCTGGGCCAGTTGCTAGATCCAGGGCCAGCAGGTTGCAGCGGACGCCGCGCGACTCGAGCTCTTTGAGCCGTTGCTTGACCTCCAGGGAGGGGGACCCTGCCGAGCGGCTGATGAGCAGCAGGCAGGTGGCCCCCCGTTGGGCCAGCCAGTCGATTAGCCGCAGGCCAATGCCCCCCAGGGCACCGGTGATCAGGTAAGTGGCTTGGGCCGTAATCGCCAGCGGCGCCGGCCGATCCGCCTGGCGCACCACAACCTTGCCCCGGTGGCGGGCCTGGGCCAGGAGCCGGAAGGCGTCCGGCACGGCCGAGATGGGATACACCTCGATGGGAATGGGCTGGAAGCTTCCCTGCGCGAGGTCTGCCAAGAAATCGATCAGCAGTTGGCGCACCCGTTGGGGTTCGGCGGCGGCCACCTCGAGGAGGTCGAAGGGCAGGTAGGCCGCATCGGGACGGCGCTGCTGGGCCTGGGCCCGGCTCCAGATCTCAATTTTGCCGAGTTCGATGAAGCGACCGCCTGGAGCCAGGGCCTGGAAGCTGGCATCGACCCAGTCCCCCTTGAGGCTGTTGAGCACCACGTCGACGCCCTTGCCGCCCGTATGGGAGCGCACCTGCTCGGCAAAGGCCAGGCTGCGGGAGTCGAACACGGCCTCCACCCCCTGGTCGAGTAGGCCCTGTTGTTTGGGCCCACTGGCAGTGGCCAGGATGCGGGCGCCGCAGCGGCGGGCCACCTGCAGGGCCGCCTGGCCGACGCCGCCGGCGCCCGCATGGATTAGCACCGTTTCCCCCGGCTGGAGCTGGGCCAGGTGCTCCAGCCCATAGAGGGCCGTGAGGAAGACCGTGCTGAGGCTGGCGCCGGTTTCGCTATCGAGCCCAGTTGGCAGGGGGACGCAGAGCTCGGCGCGGCAGTTGACATGGCTGGCCAAGCTGCCCACGGCCAGGGCCGCCAGCATCCGCTGGCCGAGCAGGGCCGGATCCACGCCGGGGCCTACCGCCACCACCCGGCCGACGCACTCGCCGCCAAAGGGCACCTGGGCCCCCTCGGCCAGGCCCAGCTCCTCCCCGTAGGCCGCCAGCAGGCCTAAGGCATTGAGCACGTCGCGGAAATTCAGGCCCGTGGCCTCCACGGCCAGCTCCAGCTCGCCATTCACCAGGGTGGTTGGCGCCAGCGGTTGGCGCACCAGGGCTTCGAGGCGGCCGGGGTCGTTACTAATGATGCGGAACCGCTCAGGCGCTAGCCGTTGCAGCCGTTGGCCATGGGCCTGGCCCGACCTCCAGAGAAGACTTGCTTCCTGTTCAGCTAGGGCCCAGAGCTGGTTCCAGTCCCCGGCCTCGGGCTGCTGCTGGGGATCGGCGCAGAGGTGCAGCAGGGTCCAGGCCAGCTGGGGGGTTTCCAGGGCAGCCGTTTGGGCAAAGCCCGCCAGCACCCCACTCGAGGCGCTGTCGCCCTCCAGCACTAGCCACAGGGGCCTGGGTTTGCGGCGGCCTGGGGACCCAGAACCAGCGGCCTGGTCTTGAAGCGCGTTGTTGGCGTTGCCGGGGGCCTGGAGCTGCTGCACCAGAGCTAGAAGCTGCTGGGCCAAAGCAAGGGGCTCGGCGGCGTTCGGATTAGGCCAGACCAGCACTGGCCCGCTGCCGGCGGGAAGGGGCTCGCCAAAGCCAAGGCGCCAGGGCTCCTGGCCCTGGGCGCTGGCCCAGGCCCCAAAGGCTTCGCCCTGGTGCTGGCCCGCGCCGATCAGCAGGGGCCGATCCAGCAACGGCAGATCTAAGCCCACCGAATCCCAGCCCAGCGGTTCCCAGTGGCTTTCGATCAGCCAGCTGGCCGGATCGAGCGCCGGATCGGCGGGCGGGAGCTGGGCTGATGGAAACATCCAATCCACTGCCTGGCGAGGCAGACGCCTTAGCCGGAAGCCCCGAATCCAGCCCAGCAGTTGTCCATTGGCATGCCAGATCAGGTCGGCGCAGACCTGGGTTGGCTCAAGGTTGGCTTGCAGCCGTACCTCGCAGCTGAATCGCTCGGGCCATTTCCCTGGTGCGAGGGCAAGGGCCTCCAGGCCAACGGGCAGGAACAGCTGGCCGCTGGCGGCCTCCGGGTCCAGGCTGGCTGCCACCAGTTGGAAGCAGCTGTCCAGCAGGCCTTCGTCGCCGCCACCGGCGGGGCGCCTGAGTTCAGCCCAGGCCTGGCCCTGCTGGCGGTGCACCTGGTGGAGGCCCCGAAAGCGGGGGCCATAGGTCAGACCGCAGCGGGCTAGGGCTGCGTAGAAGTCTTTGGGGTCGAGGGTTTCGGTGCCGTCTGGGGGCAGGCTTGGGGAGAAGGGGGCGCCCCCTTCGTCCAGTCCGGCAAAGCCAGGGCTGATCTTTGCAGGGTCCTGGGCCAGGCCCAGGCGGCCATGGCTGGTCCAGCCGGAGGCTGGTTCGCCGGGATTACGGCTGTGGAAGGCCAGCGATCCCTCCTCCAGCACCAATTGCAGCTGCCGGGGGGCTGCGCCCAGGCGGAGGGGGCGCTCCAGGCTGAGGGCACCAAAGTTCAGGGCTAGCCCCTCCTGGGCCGCCACCTGGGCCGCCAACACCAGGAACCCGGCCGCCGGGAAGACGGGCTGGTCGCGGATGGCGTGGTCGGCCAGGTCGGCCTGCTGGCTGGGGTCCAGGCTCACCTGGTAGTGGATGCGGCCAGGCGGCAGATCCAGCCGCTTGGGACTGCGATCGGCCGCCGCAACTGGGGCCAGGGGGCCGCTAACGGCATCGGCGGCCTGGGGCGATGGCCCTTGACTTAAGCCAGCATGCGTCGCTGCACCGGTCCCTGGTTGGCCCTGATCAAGGCTGACTAGGCCCAGCTGGTCGAGCCAATGGTGGGCGCCGGGGACCTGGCCCCGGCCCGCTGGCCACCAATGGCGTTGGCGCTCAAAGGGGTAGCCCGGCAAGGTCAGGCGTTGCTGGGCAAAGGGGGCATGGAAGGAGCTCCAATCGATCGCCAGACCGCGCAGATGCAGCTGGGCCAGGCTGCCCAGGATCACGCCCCAATCGTCCTGACCGGGCACCAGGGAGGGCAGGAACAGGGGCTCCTGGCCTGGGGCTGGCTGGCCCTGGCCGGGACCCGGGGCCAGGGTCTGCTTCGCCAGGGTGATCAGGCTGGGCCTGGGGCCCACCTCGACAAACAGGCGGGCCCCCTGGGCCTGGAGGGTGGCCACCCCTTGGGCGAACCGCACCGGCCCAACTACTTGGTTACACCAATAGGCCGGATCGGCGACCTCGGCCCCGGCGAGCTCACCGCTGTGGCTGCTGACCAGGGCCCGGGCTGGCGCAGATAGGCGCAGTTGGGTCAGGAGCTGGGCAAAGGCATCCAGCATCGGGGCCATGGCCGGGCTGTGGAAACCATGGGCCACCGGCAGGCGCGCGGTGCCAACGCCAGAGTCCTGGGCCCGTTCCACCAGGGCCCCAATGGCATCAGCGGGACCCGAAACCACCGTGTTGAGTGGAGCGTTGAGGGCCGCCACGCTCAGGCTGGCATCGGAGGCGATCAGGGCTTGAACCTTATCGATGGGCGCGAGCAGGGCGACCATGCCCCCATCAGCAGGCAGGGCCTGCATCAGCTGGCCCCGCGCCGTGATCAGCCGCATCCCATCGCCCAGGTCAAAGACGCCGGCCAGATGGGCTGCCAACACTTCGCCGGCGCCATGGCCCAGCAGCAGGTCCGGCTGCACGCCCCAGCTGGCCCAGAGCTGGCTGAGGGCGTAGCCCACCACAAACAGGGCGGGTTGGGCGATGGCGGTTTGCTCCAGGGCCTGGGCCGCCTGCTGCTCCTCGCCAGGTTCTGGAAGCAGCACCCGCTTCAGGGATAGCTCCAGGCTCGGGTCCGCCAGGGCTGCGGCCCGATCGAAGGCCTCCCTGAACACCGGATGGCGGCCATAGAGGTCTTGGGCCATGGCCCGCTCCTGGGTGCCTTGGCCGCTGATCAGGAAGGCCACCTTGCCCGGCCTGCGTCCGGCCACGGCGACCAGGGGGGATGGGGCTGCTTGCGACGCCACGGTGTTAGACGCCGCTGGGGAACTGCCCCCGGCAAAGGCCTCCAGCTGGCCTTCCAGATCGGCCCGATCGCTGGCCAGGCAGACCAGGCGTTGCTGGAAGGCGGTGCGCTGTTGGTTAGCGCTGGCGCAAAGATCGCCTAGGGCCAGGGTCGGCCGTTGGCGCAGCAGCTCCAAGTAGCGGCTAGCTGTGGCCCTTAGGGCGACGCTGGTGCGGGCCGACAGGGTTAGGAGTTGGAGTGGAAGGGGAGCAGCGCCTGGGGACCCGACTTCCGCCGGTGGCGCCTCGGCCAGCACCGCATGGGCATTGGTGCCGCCAAAGCCAAAGGAACTCACCCCCACCACCGCCGGCTGGTCCGGGGCTGGGAAGGGTTCTAGGGCCGTTTGCACCTGGAGTTTCAGCCCGGCGAAATCAATCGCCGGATTGGGCGTGCAAAAGTTCAGGCTGGCCGGGATCTGGCGGTGCTGGATGCACAGGGCCGCCTTGATCAAGCCGGTAATCCCGGCGGCGGTTTCACCATGGCCGAGGTTTGTTTTGACCGAGCCCACCCGGCAGGGCTGGTCGCCTGGGCGGCCCTCCCCCAGCACGGTGCCCAGGGCCCGCAGTTCGATCGGATCCCCCTGGCGGGTGCCCGTGCCGTGGGCCTCCACGTATTGGGTGGCGGCAGGGTCCAGGCCGGAGCGGGCAAAGGCCTGGCGCACGCAGGCGATCTGGGCCTTGAGGTTGGGGGCGGCCATGCCATTGCTGCGGCCGTCGGAATTAACAGCCGTGCCATGGATCAGGGCCACAATCGGATCGCCGCAGCGGCGGGCCTCCGAGAGGGTTTTCAGCAGCACCACCCCCGCCCCTTCCGAGCGCACGTAGCCATCGGCGCTGGCGTCAAAACTCTTGCAACGTCCATCGGGCGCCAGCAGCCCGGCCTTGCAGAAGCTCATCTGGATGCCCGGATGGATGAGGGCCTGCACGCCACCGGCCAGGGCCGCCGTGGATTCGCCGCGCCAGAGGCTTTCACAGGCCAGATGCACGGCTACCAGCGAAGAGGAGCAGGCCGTGTCGACCGTGAAGCTGGGGCCCTTTAGATCCAGGAAGTAGGAGATCCGGTTGGCGGCGATGCAGCCCGTATTGCCCGGCAACACGAACGGCTCGTTATCGGGGGTGGCGTAGTGCTCGCTGGAGGCCCAGAGCAGGGAGCTGTAATCGAGGCTGGAGATGCCGATAAACACCCCCACCGGCTGGCCGCGCAGGCGATCGAGGGGTTGGCCGCCATGCTCGAGGGCGCGCCAGGCCACCTCCAGCAGCAGCCGTTGTTGGGGATCCATGCAAAGCGCTTCCCGCGGCGAGATACCGAAGAAGGCCGCATCAAACTGGTCGATGTCCTCAATGAAGCCGCCGCGTCTCACGTTCTGGCTCAGGGGCTTGAGCGGATCGGCGTCGAAATGTTGGCCCAGGTCCCAGCGGCTGGCGGGTATGTCCGTAATCCCATCGCGCCCTTCGCGCAGCAAGTCCCAAAAGGCCTGGGGCGAGCCAATGCCACCAGGAAGCCGACAACCAATCCCCACAATCGCGATGGGCTCGGGGCTCGGGACTGTCGGCGAGAAGGTCAACGAAGGGGTGGTCGGCGGAGGCAACGCGGGGGGGTCGGGCTGTTTTTAGCTGGATTAAGGAAACTGCAAGTCCTTGCTGGGTCTGGCTTTTGGCGGCTCAAAAGCGCGATCAGCCTACCGACCAGCCATCAGCTTCCCAGGATTAGGCGGCCCAAGGATGGGAGATCGGAAGTTAAAAGATGCTGCTGGTAACGACGTCTCCAGTCGCCATAGGTTTCCGGCCGGTCCAACCAGGCGGCCACCAGGGTCGCCAGCTGCTCGGGGCGACCAATGGAGCGCTCTAGGCCGCGGCTGCGGAAATAGTGCCTGGCCAACCATTCCTGGGGCATGGTCGTGCCAAAGGTGTTGAAGACCAGAGGGCAGCCCAGCAGCAAGGCTTCGGTGGCCGTGCGGGCCCCTGGCCGGGCCACCAGGGCCCAGGCCCTGCGATAGAGGGCCACCATTTGCTCGGGCCCTTGGAAGCCGAGGGCCTGGACGGCCAGCTCCGGGTGAGCCGCTGCCCAACCCTGCACCTGCTCCAACGCTGCCTGGCGCCGTCCCGTCAGGGCCACCACCGCCAAACGGCCGGCGAAGGGCCGCAGGACCTCCAGCAGGCGGCAATGGTTATTGGCCCCATTGGCACCGGCCCCCAAGACCAGCAGGGGTAGGGAATCGTTGGCATCGGCATCGTTCCCCGCTTCGCTGGCCGCAGTCGGGGTTAAGGGGCCCGGTTCAAGGCGCTGGCCTGCGGGCAACGGCAGGTGGTAGGCGGGATAGAGGAGGGGACCCAGCAGGGCGATGCGCTCGGCGGGGTAGTGCCGCCGCCTGAGTTCGGCGGCAACTTCGGCGGTTTGGACCCAGATGGCATCGGCGCTGGAGCTGATCCAGTTGCGGCTGAAGCCAAAGCCGCCGGCGAGTTCGGTGCAGCAGGTGAGGCAACGCAGCTGGGGACCCAGCAGGCGCTTGGCGTAAGCAAAGTGGCCCCGGTTGGTGTGGGGGTGGGTGGAAATGATCAGCTCTGGTCTGAACCGGCGCAGCAGCTGGGCCAGGTAACGGCGGCCAAACAGGACGGTGCCGGGTTTGATCAGGTCCTCAAACTCCATCAGGCACCAGTAGGCCTGATGGAGCCAGGGGGCGTGCTTTTGGATCCAGTTGTAGAGAGCGACCCCGCCCCGGTAGGGGCCGCTGCCGTTCTCCAGCACCTGCTCGATCAAAACCTCCCCGCCCGGATCCCACTGGCGCAGCCAGTCGCCTAGGGCCCCGGCGGCGGCGTCGTGGGCGGTGCCGCCACTGGAGGTGAAGATCAGGACCCGCATCGCGCCATGCTCCCATTGGCGGGCCCAGCGCTGGCTCCCTTGTGCGGGATTGGCGGAAAGCCCCTATTTAGGCCTGGTTTTGCCCTGGCCAGCCCAGGCCCGGCGGCCGCAGCGACTGGCTGACCAAGGCCAGCAGCAGCACCCAGCCCAGGCCCCCTAGGGCCACGGCCATGGGTCGGCCCGGTCCCGTGCCCAGGGCCTGCGGCAGCCACTCCGGCCAATGGGGCCAGGCCAGGGCGGGTCGCAGCAGCTGGTCGACCACCAGGGCGCTGCCAATGAAGGCCGCCAGCCGGGCCAGCCATTCCAGGGCGTAGCGCACCGATAACAGCCGCGGCAGCTCGGCCACGGGCACCAGTTGCTGCCAGCGGCTTTGCACGATCGCTAAACAAACCGGTAAGGCCAGGGTGAAGCAGCCCAGTCCTGCGTACCAGAGGGGGATTAGCTCCTCAAACACCACCAGCCCCGCCCCCATCAGGGCCAGGCTCTGGATCACCAGCAAGTTGGCCAGGGTCCGCCCCCAGAGCCTGGGGGCCTGGGCCAGCCAAAAGCGCAGCCCCAACCCGTAGGCCAGGCCGCCCACCACCAGGGCCCCGCCGAGGCGGCCATTCCCTAGGGCCGTGATCACCCAGGCGGGGAACAGCACTTCGGTGGCGCCGTAGACAAAGGCCATCGCCGTGCCGAGCAGGGCCAGACGCCGCAGGTCCCCATCGCTCCATAGGCAGGCCAGATCGCGGCCAAAGCGGATTGGCGCCTGGGCCCAGGACCTTCCGCTCAGGGCCGCTGCATGGCGGTTTGCAGCCGAGGCCGGGGCCAGGGCTGCCTGGGGCCAGGGGGCCAGAAGCACGCAGGTCAGGGCCAGGCCAAAACTCAAACCATCGAGCACCAGCACGCCCCGCAGACCGGCGATCCCCACAAGCCAGGCCCCCAGAAACGGCGCCGCAATCAACACCAGTCCATCGCTGCTGGCAAATAGGCCATTGGCCCGGTGGCGCGCCCCTCCAGCTGGCACCAGCAGGGGGATCAGGCTGGCGAAACAGAGCACCAAGCTGGCCTCGGCCGCGGCCGCCAGCCCCTGCAGGGGAAGCAGGGCCAGCAAGCTCGGGGGAGGGCCTCCCCGGTCCGCCGACAGCAGCAGCGCCGCCAGCGCCAGGGTGCCCAGGGCCCCGAGGCCATTGGCCACCACCATCACGCGCCGTCGCCGCCACTGCTGCAGGTAGGGGCCCACCACAGGCAGGGCCAGAATTTTGGCCAGCTGAACAACGATGGCCACGGCGGCGAAATCCAGCAGGTGGTTCTGTAGCTGGAAGAGCCATAGGCCCAGGCCATAGAGGCTCACCTGGGTGCCGAGGTTGGAGACCAACTGCCCGCCCCAAAGCCACCAGAACGCCGAGTCCGTCCGCTTGGCCTTACTAAGGGGCAGCTGGTCTGGGTCCCTGGTTTGATCCCCGTCCCGATCCCCGTATGGGGCGCGGCTGGAGGAGCCAGGCAGGGGTGGCGAGCCGCGACGGGCGACCATGGGATGGGCCTTACGGTCCAGCCGTCCTAGCCCTTGACCTGACGCCCGTGACCCTGCGGCTCACCAACTCCCTCACCCGCCGCAGCGAAGCGTTTGAGCCGCTGCAAGCCGGCCAGGTGTCGATGTATTGCTGCGGGGTCACGGTCTATGACCTCTGCCACCTGGGCCACGCCCGCAGTTATATCGCCTGGGATGTGTTGCGGCGCTACCTGATCTGGAGCGGCTACCAGGTGACGTTTGTGCAGAACTACACCGACATCGACGACAAAATTCTCAAACGGGCGGCCGAGGAAGGCAGTTCGATGGAGGTGGTGAGTGAACGCAACATTGGGGCCTTTGTGGCCGATATGGCCTCCCTCAATATCCTGCCGGCCGACCGCATGCCCCGGGCCACCCAAAGCTTGGCGGTGATCCGCGAGCTGATTGGCGAACTGCAGGCCAAGGGGGCGGCCTATGGCGCCGATGGCGACGTCTATTTCTCCGTGATGCAACACGCCGGCTACGGCAAACTCTCGGGCCGGGATCTCTCGGAGCAACAGCAAAACGCCGATGGCCGGGTCTCCGGCAGCGAGGAAGCCCGCAAGCACCATCCCTTCGATTTCGCGCTCTGGAAAGGGGCCAAACCGGGTGAGCCCAGTTACCCCTCCCCCTGGGGCCCCGGCCGGCCGGGTTGGCATATCGAATGCTCGGCCATGGTGCGCCAGGAACTGGGAGACACGATCGATATCCATCTTGGCGGCGCTGATCTGATCTTTCCCCACCACGAAAACGAGATCGCCCAGTCGGAAGCGGCCACGGGCAAGCCCCTGGCCCGCTGGTGGCTGCACAACGGCATGGTCAATGTGGGCGGCGAAAAGATGTCCAAATCCCTGGGCAACTTCACCACGATCCGCGCCCTGCTTGAGAGCGGCACTTCGGCGATGACCCTGCGCCTGTTCGTGCTCCAAGCCCACTACCGCAAACCGCTCGATTTCACCGCTGAAGCCCTGGCCGCAGCGGCCACGGGCTGGAAGGGCCTGAACGCTGCCTTGCAATTAGCCGCCCAACTGGTGACAGGAGCCGTAGACGATGGGCCCGACGGCCCGTCGAATTCCCTGGCGGAGGCGCGCCTGCGCTTCGCCGCTGCCATGGACGACGACCTCAATACTTCTGCGGCCCTGGCCGCGCTGTTTGAGCTGGCCAAACCCCTGCGTTCCCTGGCCAACCGCAGCGAGCGGGGCGATTCCCAGGCCGCTAGCGAGGCCAAAGCGTTGCAAGCCGAAGCCAGGCTGTTGCTGGAACTGGCAGGCGTGTTGGGCCTGGGGCCTGAAGTGGAAGCAGACCCTGCTGGAGCGGCAGCGGCTGGGCCTAGCGACGCCGAGATTGCGGCGCAGATTGGAGCTCGACTTGCTGCCAAGGCGGCCAAAAACTTTGGCGAAGCCGATCGCATTCGAGCCAGCTTGTTGGATCAAGGAATTGAATTGATCGACAAACCCGGCGGCCTAACGGACTGGCTGCGGAGCTGATGGGCTGGGCGGCGAGCACAGCTTGCGCAAATGTTCGAAGCCAACATCAGCACCAGAGCTACAGCATCGGGTCCCCTGGGGGTGATTTAGTCCGAGTCAGGTTTAACTGCAGGGGCCGTTTTCCCCTGCATCATCTTTTCGATTTTGCGGATGCGCACCAAGGTGGTACTCCACACCTCCTTCTGAAACCCCGGCGGACACTGCTCCACCATTTCTTCAAGCGGTTTGCCCTGCTCAAAAGCTTCCCAAAGCTGGCTCTCCAGCTTGGCCCGCTCGATGAAATTCCAGCGCTGCAGCAGCCCTTGCAGGTTGGTCAGAAATGCGCTCATGGGGGCAGCTCCAACCGGTGGGTGGCAACGGAACCCAGTTAAGCCTTTCCTGGCCTGCAGCCCCGGTGGGAGACTGGCTGCCACCGTTGCCGATCCTCCTGTGAAAGCCCTCAGCGTGCTGGGATCCACGGGCTCGATCGGCACCCAGACGCTGGAGATCGTCGACGACTTTCCCGATCGCTTCCGCGTGGTGGCCCTCACCGCTGGCCGCAACCTCAACCTGCTGATCGACCAGATCCGGCGCCATCGCCCGGAGGTGGTGGCCCTGGCCGATGGCGACTTGGTGGCGACGCTGCGCGAGCGCCTGCTGGCCCTCGATCCCCAGGACCGTCCCGCCCCCTTGCCTGAGTTGCTTGGCGGCTGCGAAGGACTCTGCGCCGCCGCCGCCTGGCCCACCGCCGATTTGGTTGTGACCGGCATCGTCGGCTGCGCCGGCCTGCTGCCCACCCTGGCTGCGATTCGGGCCGGCAAGGATCTGGCCCTGGCCAACAAGGAAACCCTGATCGCCGCCGGTCCGGTGGTACTACCGGAGCTGGCCCGCTCAGGTTCGCGCTTGCTGCCGGCCGATTCCGAGCACTCGGCGATTTTCCAATGCCTGCAGGGCACCCCCTGGGCCGATACGGCCCGGCTCTCCACCGGAATCGCCACCCCCGGCCTGCGCCGCATCCAGCTCACGGCCTCCGGCGGTGCCTTCCGCGATTGGGATGCCGCCGATTTGGTCAAGGCCACCGTGGCCGATGCCACCAGCCATCCCAACTGGAGCATGGGCCGCAAGATCACTGTCGATAGCGCCAGCTTGATGAACAAGGGCCTCGAAGTGATCGAAGCCCACTACCTGTTCGGCATCGATTACGACCAGATTGAAATCATCATCCACCCCCAATCGATCATTCACTCGATGGTGGAACTGGTCGATTCCTCGGTGCTGGCCCAGCTCGGCTGGCCGGACATGAAACTGCCGCTCCTCTATTGCCTCAGCTGGCCCGAGCGGCTGGAAACCCCCTGGCGCCGCCTCGACCTCACCGAGGTGGGCCAGCTCAGCTTCCGCCAGCCCGATCCGGCCAAATACCCCTGCATGCAGCTGGCCTACGCGGCGGGCCGGGCTGGCGGCACCATGCCGGCGGCCCTGAATGCCGCCAATGAACAGGCCGTGGCCCTGTTCCTCGATGAACAGATTGCTTTTGTGGATATTCCCAGGCTGATCGAACGGGTGTGTGATCGCCACCGGGTTGACCTCAAGGCCGATCCCGCCCTGGCCGATGTGCTGGCCACGGATGCCTGGGCCCGCCAGGCGGTGCGTGAGGCTGCAGTCGGATCGTCCGCCCGCCCCTGAATAGCTCGACCGTGATCGCCCACCACCTGCTGCTCTGCGCCACCCCCCAAAACAACCTCTGCTGTCCGGCGGATCCGGCGGTGGGCCTGGCCAGTTGGCAACGGCTCAAGGTCCTGGTGCGTGAGCTGGGCCTCGAAACCCCTGGACGCCCTGGTGGGATTGTCTTGCGTACCAAGGCCGACTGCCTGCGCATCTGCCGCGAAGGACCGATCCTGTTGATCTGGCCGGAAGGAATCGTTTATGGCGGCGTCACGCCAGAGCGCATCGAACGCATCTTGATCGAGCATGTGGTTGGCGGCCAGCCGATCGAGGCCTGGATTGTGAAGCGATGGCCGTTTCAGCAGCGCTCCTTGCCCCTGGAGGCCCCGCCGGGATCGCCCTAGACCTTTTGGATCAGCTGGGGGATTCCACCAGCCGAAGTAGCCAGGCCAGCACCAGCCGATCGCTCCAGCTGGCCGTGCTCGGATCCCCTTGAGCGTGGAAGCCGTTGTGGCCGCCGCCAGGGGTGATCAACACCGCCGCATCGCTCCGGCCAGGCCCCCTTTCCCTGCTGAACTTGGCCAGGGCTGCCGCTAGGGCCTCGGTCCCATTGACGGGCACCCAGGGATCGTCGCTGGCATGAAGCCAGAGGGCCGGCGGCAGGCCGAGCCCCCTGCCCTGGGCGCCCTGGAGCAGCCGTGCCAAGGGACTGGCCCCGGTGTAGTAGGCCTCCACCGAGGGGTAGCCCCAGCGGGGGGCTGTGATCTGGGTATCAAAGCTGCGGATCGATGGCGGCGGGCCCCCTGGGTCCTTTGGCACGGCCTCTGATCGATCGGCCAGGGGTTCGGTCCGCACCTGCCGATGCAGCCGCTGCAACAACCAGCGTTGGTAAAGCCGGTTGCGGGGCTGGTCAATCTGGGCCGAACAGGCGACCAGATCCAGGGGGCTACTGACGCAGGCCAAGCCATCGAGGCGGGGCAAGCCAAGGGGGCTGGAGGTTGGCGAGCCCAGCGGCTCCTGGGCCAGGCAGCCGTTTAGCAACACGGTTCCGCCCAGGGAGAGGCCCACCGCCAGCAGGGGACGGCCCCCGGCCAGCTGTCGCGCCTGGGCGAGCAAGGGCAGTAGGTCGCGATTGCACTGGGCGGCGTAGGAGCCCCTAGCCAGGGGTCGGCCCTGGCCGGCCCCGCGCAGGTTGGGCCGCAGCACGGCAAAGCCGTTGCGTTGCAGAAGCTGGCCTAGGCGCCGCACGCCCGCTGCCTGGCTCGAGCCGCCCAGGCCGTGGAGCACGAGCACCAGGCCCCTGGCCTGGCCAGCAGCACCCCCCTGCCCCAGGGGCCGATTCGTGGCCCGATCAAGGGGCCCATCCAGGGACGACAGCAACCGGTCACCCTGGCCCAGATCCGTCAGGATCGGCTGTCCCTGGTCGGGCCCTAAGGCCGGGTTCCGCAGGGTGTCCCGCAGGGTCTGGAGGTCGGCGCCCCACCAGGGCCAGCGCGGCCGAAAGGGGGGCAAACCCAGCTCTGTAGCTAGTGGATACTCCAAGCTTGGACCAAGCCTCTGGTGGAGCAGCTTGGCAGCCAACCCGCCGGCCCCAAGCCGCTAGGCCGCCTAGGGCCGCCCAAGCGCAACCATGACCATCCTGGGGCAAAATCCGCCCCCAGGCCGCAGATGCGTAGGCACAGCACTTCAGCCTCCAGAGGCCTTTAAGCACCAATCAAAAAGCTTTACCCAGCCCGGGCAGGTTCGCTTCTTGTTGGGGCAGAACTATCTAATCATTCAAATTGAAAGATCCCCGAGTTCAGTGCAAATGATTGCCTTGTCTAGTTTGGACTTTTGGTTAGAACCGCTAGCGAACAATTTTTTCGAGCCCGGCTGCTGCTTCAGAAATAGGGAAGTAATTCCTGGTCTAGGCAGCGGGCTTGCTGCAAGCAGCCCCTGAGGCGCAAAAAACGGGTCCGCAGGATGATCGGATCAATGTCGCATTCCTGCTGCCAAACGTGCTCGAACCGCTCGCGCCAATGGTCCACCGCAAAAGAGAAAGGCAAACACGCATCCATGGGCTAGTAG
>Ga0310318_10051_pt1 | contig 14688 bp, 8 predicted proteins | sample LakEriER1TotalB5_FD_194719 | JGI IMG/M metagenome (GOLD analysis project Ga0310318, IMG submission 194719) | Enriched freshwater cyanobacterial communities from Lake Erie, Ontario, Canada - ER10.Total.B5 (v2) (version 2) | ecosystem: Environmental > Aquatic > Freshwater > Lake | place: Canada... | reverse complement strand
GCGGAAACCTCCATACCCCTGGAAACACTCCAGGCCTTCGGGTTGGCTGGCAAAGTCCAGCAAGAGCACCAGCGCCAGCGCTGGTTGTCGGCCTTGCCTGAGGAACAAGATCCGTTGCCCGAACTCGAGCTGGGCCGGCAGGTGCAGGCTTACCTGGCCGACCTGGGTCTTCAGGGTCAAACGGTCGTTCAGCAATGGATGGAGCAGGAGGGTCTTGGCCAGGCCGAGCTGGCCCTGCGGGCTCGGCGGCATCAGCTCTGGCTTCAGGTCTGTGAGCAGCAGGTTGGCAACAAGCTGGCGAGCTATTTCCTGCAGCGCAAGAGCAATCTCGATGAGGTCATCTACACCATGTTGCCTGTAGCTGAGCTGGATCTGTGCTCGGAATTTTACATGCAACTCAAGGAAGGCGAGATCAGCTTTCAATCGCTTCTGCAGCAGCTGCCCCCCCAGCCCGAACTGGGCCCCCGTGGCCAGCAGGGTCCGATAGCCCTTGCAGAACTGCCGGATGGATTGGCCCAGCTGCTTCGGGTTAGCCAGCCAGGGCAGTTGTGGCCCCCAAAACCCTTCCAAAAAGGCTGGATCCTTGTGCGGCTCGACCAAAGTAGGCCCGCGGTGCTAGATCAACAATTACGGCGCCGGCTACTTCTTGAGCTAGGCCAACAATTACTCAATCAAGACGCCGCCCTACCCAAAGCGCAATAGTGCAGTTAAACTGAATAATATGTGCAAAACGCGCAGACGTGCCTCCTCTTCAACTTACCTTGGCCCTTCGGGTTTTGAGGGCTTGGGCACCGTTTTCTGGATTGCCAGAAGCAACTCAGGCTTGTCTGGCTGATGCATTGCAGGCCTTGAAGCTGCGCCCTGGCCAGAAGCTTTACGACTACACCGCCCTGCCCCCAGGTGTTGCCCTGGTGGCCCAGGGGCAGCTGCGCCTGTTGAGCCTGGATGAACGCAATGAGCCGTTCACCCTGCAGCGGCTCGGCCCCGGCGACATGGTGGGCCAGGTAGGTCTGCTGCGTGGCGTCACTGGACAGGCGGTTGCCGCGGCGCTGCCGAGCCAGCTCTGGCTGATTCCCCAGCAGGCCTTTTTTGAGGCGGTGGCAGCCGATGAGGGGCTGCAACGAGCCATAGCCCAGCCCAACCTCGAGGAGCTCTATGCGGTGGCGGCGGCAAGCCCATCGCCCCGCACACCGGAACGCCTGGTCCTGCGCGACTGGGCCAGCAACCAGCTCACCGAGTCGGCCGACAGCCAACAAGTGCTGCTGGTCCCGCCAGGAGAGCACAGTTTTGGCGCCGACTGGGGCCCTTGGCTGCTCAGTAGCAGCAATGTCGGCGGTTGGTCACCGGGCGATGAGCTGCTGGGCCCGCTCAAGCTGATTGTGCGCGGAAAGTTGCCGGCGCGTCTGATCGCCAAGCAGGCCGTTACCCCACCAAGGGCCCGTCCGCCGGCTCTGGTGGTGGCCCCCGAGGCTGGAGCCCATGAAGCCCAACCCGCCGAAGCCGAGCTACTTGAGCCCGACTGGCAGGAGAGCTCAACCGCGATCGTGGCGATCGAGCAGCAGCAGCAGGCGCTCGAAGACTGGTACGGCCGACTGGGCGACGACGGCAGCTATCCCCATCTGGGCGGCGAGGGTCCGGTCGAGGTGCCGCTGGCCTGCCTGCGCATGCTGGCGCGGCAGTTTGATTTGCCGTTTCGGCGCGATGTGCTGCGCCGCATCCTCGAAGACCAGCTCGCCCGCGACAACGCAGACCAGGGCATCAGCCTGTTGCAGCTGGCGGTGATCGCCGATCTGATGGGGCTGAGGGCCTCGCCGTTGCAGGTCAACGACGCCCAGCTCAAGCGCCTGCCGCTGCCGGCGCTCACCCTGGGGCCCAGCGGTCCGGTCGTGATCTGGTCGATCGATCAGAGCAACCAGCTGCTCCTGGGTGATCCGGTGGCCGGCCAGGGGCTGGTGGCCGCCGGCAGCCTGCCGGGCTGGAACGACGACGGGTTGCTCGACGTGCTGTGCGTCGAGCGCAGCGCCCGCACGCCCAAGAAGCGCTTTGGTCTGGCCTGGTTCCTACCGGCGCTGCAGCAGCACAAGGCGGTGCTGGTGCAGGTGCTGGTGGCGAGCTTCTTTGTTCAGCTGTTTGGCCTGCTCAACCCGCTGCTGATCCAGCAGATCATCGACGCGGTGATCAGCCAGGGCAACATCAGCACCCTCAACGTGCTGGGCACCCTGCTTGTGGGCATGGCCCTGGCCCAGGGGGTGCTGGCTTCGCTGCGCACCTATCTGTTCTCAGATACCACTAACCGGATCGACATCACCCTGGGGGCGACGATCATCGACCACCTGCTGCGGCTGCCGCTCGGCTACTTCGCTGATCGGCCCGTGGGCGAGGTGAGCAGCCGTATCAATGAACTGGAGAAGATCCGCCGTTTCCTGACAGGCACGGCACTCACGGTCATTCTCGATGCCGTGTTCGCGGTGATGTACATCGCCGTGATGCTGCTGTATTCGGTTCAGCTCACCTTCTGGGCCCTGGCGGTGGTGCCGTTCTTCGTGGGGGTGACGCTGCTGAGTGCGCCGCTGATCCGCAAGCAGCTGCGCGAGCAGGCCGAAGCCAATGCCCGGGTGCAGAGCCATCTGGTGGAAACGCTCGGCGGCATGGAAACGGTCAAGGGCCAGAGCATGGAGCTGCACAGCCGCTGGCGCTGGCAACAGCTGTATGGCACCCAGATCCAGTCGGGCTTCCGCAATGTGATCACCAGCACGGCGGCGGGTTCGGCCAGCCAGTTTCTCGAGCAGCTCTCGGGTCTGCTGGTGCTGTGGGTGGGGGCCTCACTGGTGCTCAAGGGGGAGCTGACCCTGGGCCAGCTGATCGCGTTTCGCATCCTGTCGAGCTATGTCACCAACCCGCTGCTGCGGCTTGCCAACCTTTGGCAGAACTTCCAGGAAACGGCCCTGTCGCTCGAACGCCTGGCCGACATCGTCGACCATCCTGAAGAGCTCGAGATCATGGGCGAGCAGAAGCCGCCGATCCCGCCGATCGTGGGCGAGGTCGAGTACAGCGGCGTGAGCTTCCGCTTCGGCAGCCAGGGCGGCCTGCAACTCAGCAACGTGTCCTTCAAGGTTCCGGAGGGATCCTTTGTGGGTGTGGTGGGCAGCAGCGGCTCGGGCAAGAGCACCCTGCTGAAGCTCATTACTCGCCTGTATGAGCCGCTAGAAGGGGTGATCCGCATCGATGGAAACGACGTCACCAAGGTCGACCTCTACTCGCTGCGGGCCCAGATCGGCGTGGTGCCGCAGGACAGCCTGCTGTTTGACGGCTCAATCCTCTCCAATATCGCCCTGACCCGCCCTGATGCCAGCTTCGAGGAGGTCTGCCAGGCAGCCCAGATCGCCTGCGCCCACGATTTCATCCAGTCGATGCCGGGGGGCTACACCAGCTCAGTGGGTGAGCGTGGTGCAGGGTTGAGCGGTGGCCAGCGCCAGCGCCTGGCGATCGCCCGCATGATCCTGCGCAAGCCGCGCCTGTTGGTGCTGGATGAGGCGACCAGCGCTCTTGATGTGGACACCGAGCGGCGCATGACTGCCAATCTGATGCAGGCCTACAGTCGTCAGACGGTGTTCTTCATCACCCATCGCCTTGCTTCGCTGCGCCATGCCGACATGATCCTGGTGATGGATCAGGGTGTTCTGGTCGAAAGTGGCAGCCACAATGAGCTGATGCAGCTCGATGGGCGCTACGCCACGCTCTACCACCAGCAGGAGGTTGGCTAAGCAATGGACAAGAAGCCAGCCAGTTCAGCGCTTGCCCTGCGAGGGGTGAATCCCCAGGAGGTACGCCTCAAACCGACACCAATCTGGAGCCAGGCGTTGATCTGGACGATCATCGGCACAGCCTCGCTGGCCTTTGTGTATGCGATCTTCGCCAAGATTGACGAGGTGGTGCTCGCCCCCGGCGAACTGCAACCGCTAGGAGCCGAGCGGCCAATCAAGGCTCCCTTTGCCGGCGTGGTGAAGGGCATCTTGGTCAAGGAAGGTGAGCAGGTGGCAGTCAATCAATTGCTGCTGCGCCTTGATGCTGATGTCTCGGACAAGCGGGCCGAGACCCTCATATCTAAGATCAAGCTAGAGCGCACGCGCTTTGATGAAGAGAGCAATTCGATTGCGGCCCGCGCCGAAAGCCTCAATGAGCGCACGGATGGCCTGATGCGCTCCCAGCGCATGGAAAAGCAGATCTATAGCCAGATCGCGCCGCTGGCCGCCCAGGGCGGCATTCAGAAGGTGCAATTGCTGCAGCAGCAAAACCGGGTGGAGCAGCTGCAATCGGAGATCGCCCAGTCGCGGGCCAACCTGCAGGAGGTGCAGGCCCAGCTGCTCAAGCTGAAGCAGGAATCCCTGCGCGAGCTGGCCGATCTGGATCGCCAGCTGGCCGAGGTGCGCGACACCCAAGCCAAGGAGGAGCTGCGATCGCCGCTGTCGGGGGTGGTGTATGAGCTCGTGCCCTCCAGCCCCGGCTACGCGGCCAGTGCCGGCGAAACCCTGGTCAAGGTGGTGCCTGGGGGGGTGCTGGAAGCCAAGGTGTTCCTTACCAATCGCGACGTGGGCTTTATCAAAACGGGGATGCCGGCCCAGATCCGCGTTGACACCTTCCCATTCACCCAATTCGGCGCCATTTCAGGCTCACTCAAGGCCGTTGGCACCCTGCCACTGCCACCCGATGAGCAGAACCCCCAACCGCGCTTTCCTGCCTATGTGCGCCTGGATCGCGACTACCTCAGCCGCGGCTCGCAACGGTTCCCGGTGAGTTCGGGCCAGAGCGTGCAAGTGAATCTTATTTTGCGGGAGAAGCGGGTGATTACTCTGCTCACCGATGCGACCGAAAAGATGTTCGATTCCCTAAGGCGCATCCGCACCACTGCGGAGTGAAGTCAACCTCTCACCATGAACCTTCCAACCAACGAGCCCAACACCAGAGACGACCAAGCCCAGCTGGAATCCTTCATCAGCTGGTTTCGACAGCTCGATGGACCCGATCAGCTGGAACTGATGCGTCTCGTTTACAACGAACACAAGGTCCGCGACGTGGTCCGCACCTTCTCGGGCATGCCGATGGAACAGCGCCAGGCCGTGTTCCAACGCCTCGGCCTGCCCAACGAGATGCTCAGCCGCATCCCGCCGCCGAGCTCCGATCAGATCGGGGATGTGGAGGTCGAATGGAAGGAATGGGACAGCGGCAAGGCGCGCTGATTTCGCCCTGAACACCCCTTTGCGCGCACCATTGTGATCGCTAATTTCCCCCCTCTCGCCGATGTTGCTGCCCCCAACCCGGCAGCGACAGAACCGGCCAGCCTGAGATCGGGCAACGACCTCGATCCCCGGTTCAACCGCTGGGGCGTGTTCGGGGCTCTGGCGGGATTCCTGATCTGGGCCATCACCAGCCCGCCTGCGGCCCCGTTCCATGCCTTCCTGCACCAGCGCGGTCCCACCCAGGTGGTCTGTCTGGTGGCTGCGGGCATGGTGAGTGCCTTTCTGTTTAGCAAGTGGCAACTGCTGCAGCGCCAGGAGCGCAAGCTGCAGCAGTTGGGGCCCGGCATCACCACCTCGCTGCAGGCGGGCAATCTGGATGGGGCCGCCCTGCAGGCGGAGCAATCGGCCTCCTTGCTGGGCAAGCGATTGCTGCGGCTGCTGGCGGTCTGGCAGGCAAGCCAATCGTCGTTTCAGCTGGAGCGAGCCGCCGATGCCGATAGCGATGGCGATCAATTGGCGATGCAGAACAGCTATAGCCTGATCAAGGTGCTGCTCTGGGCGATTCCGATTCTGGGCTTCATCGGCACCGTGATCGGCATGTCGCAGGCGGTCGGCTCGTTTGAGTCGGTATTGGGCAATGCCGACAACGTCGACGGCCTCAAGGCTGGACTCACCAAGGTCACCGGCGGCCTGGGCACGGCCTTTGACACCACCTATTTGGCTTTGGTGATCTCGGTGCTGCTGGCGATTCCGATCAATGCGATCGAGCGGCGCGAAGAGCAATTGCTCAATGCCATTGATCGTCGCGTGCGCGATGCCGTCCTCGTGCTCAGCCCGATGGGCGAATCGGCCGGGGGTGCCGGCCATGGCGTTTGGCAGGCAGGTGATGATTCGGTGTTGGCGCCGCTCTCCCTGCGCTCCAGCGAGCTAGGCGCCCTGATCAACGCAGCCTTTGAGCAGCACTTGCCCGATCCGTCCGTGCTGGTGGAACCGGCGCGGCACTATGCCGAACAGCTCACTAGAGCCGCCCTGGCCAAGCTCGATCCCCTCACCAACCTGGTACGCGATTCGGTGGAAGGAGTGGCCGAGGCACGGCTGAGCCTGCAGGAGCAGGCCCAGATCATCCGCGGCAGCATGGATGGGGCCGCCCACGAGCTCACTGCTTCTCTGCAGCAGCTCAAACCGCTGCTGCGCGATCTGCAAAGCGCCAGCACCCTGGGCACCGTGCTGGGGGAGGAGCTGGGCACCCTCAAGGCCAACATTGCACTGCGCCGTGCGATTGAGCAGCTCAGCGGCCAGCTGCTGCAATTGGAGCAACTGCAGCGCGAGCAGCTGGAGCACAGCCAGCGGCAGCGGCGCTGGCCCTGGCACTGATGGCAAGGCGGCGCGCCATGGGCTCAGCGGTGGGTGTGGATCTGTTCGCCTTCATGAACATCATGGCGGCGACGATCGGGGTTCAGGCCCTGCTGATCGGCTCTATCGCGCTGCAGCTTCGGCCGGGTGGCCAGAGCGTGCAGTTCGTGCCCAGCGGCAGCGGCGGCAACCACCAGGGCAAGGTGGCCAACTATGTGCTGCTACAAGGCAAAGGCCAGCTGGAGCTCCTAGCCGATGGCCGCCGCGAGCGCGCCACGATCAACAGCCCGCAGCTGGGTGCCTTTCTCGATCGCATCGCCCAGGCCGCCGCGCCCCAATACCTGGTGATCGGTGTCAAACCGGGCACCTATCTTGAATTCAACCTGGTACGCGCCCAAGCCGAAGCCAAGGGCATCGCCCTGGGCTACGAACCGCTCGATCCTCAGTGGAGCGTGAAACCCCCGCCGGCGTCTGCGGGCGCCGTGGCCCCATGAGCAGCCCCTTGCTGCTATTGCTGAGAAGGCGCGGACGCCGGAGGGACCAGGTGCCCAAAAGCGACGACACCGGTCTGCTCGACACACTCACCAACGTGGTGGGCGTGATGGCGCTGATCACGGCTTTGATGAGCATTTTTGCAGCAACTGGCAGCCTCACCATCCAGGTGCCGATGGTGCGCCGATCGCAGCAGGAATTCCATCTGCTGCAAGCCAGCGCTGCTGGCATCTGGGACCTGCAACCGGCCGCCAATCAAATGCTGGAGGTCGACCGCGAGCGGGTCTCTGCCGTGAAGCGTTGCACCAGCCTGCAGAAAGCGGCGGCGCAGCAGCAGTGCAACGCCGCCCTTGATGGCTGGTCACGGCAGCAGCTGGTGGGGCCGATCCGCGTCAATGTGAGCCACGGCCAGGGGAGCCTGCAACGGGTGGGGCCACCCACAGTGCCTTCAGCCCAGCTCAAGGGCGGCGGCAGCGCCTGGCTCGACGCCACCATGGCAGCCCTGGCCCGCGACAAGCAGCCCGTGTTTGTGGTGCTCGAGAGCGACGGCTTCGCCACCTACAGGGCCATCAAGGCCAAGGCGCAACAGCACGGCGTGCGCCTGGGCTGGGAGCCCTGGAATGCCGGGACAGCCGTCAACTTCTGGAGCAACGCGGGCCGCAGCCTCACCGTGCAATGACGTGTCTCTCCATGCCCCAACGATTGCTGCCCCTGCTGCTGCCCATGCTGATGGGGTTACCGCTGATGGCCCCGCTAGCGGCCCTAGCCAGCAGCGCCGTACCAAAGTTTCCAGCTGAACTGCAGCCCCTGGTCGCCGCACTCAAACGGGCGCGCTATGAGGTAAGGCTGGAACAACCTCCCCAGCAGGGCGCCTACGGTCTCACCGATACCCGCCAGCGGCGCATTTGGATCGCGCCGATCAGCATCGAGCTGGGCCTGGTGCGCGCCGCCTTGATCCATGAAGCGGTGCATGCGGCCCAGGGCTGCCCCAAAGGCCAGCTGAAGCCGATCGGCTGGAGCGTGGATCTGGACCGCAGAATTGAGCTTGAAATCAGCGGCCTGCTCTACAGGGGCTACCCGCGGGGCAGGTTTGAGGTGGAGCGGGAAGCGTTTTCAATGCAATCGCACCCCCGCGCGATTGAGATGCTGATCACGGCCCTCGACCGACGCTGCCGCTGAGGTTCAGCGGTTTCTGCGCTGCGACCAGGTGAGCGCGAGGCTGAGCTCCAGCATCGCAGCCATCTTGGCCTGGTCGGGTGGCAGGGTCTGCCCATGAACGGCGCAGCGGCGCTGCAGGGCCTGAGCCACCGCCGAGTCGGCAGGCAGGGTCAAGGAAGGCTTGTTGAGCCATTGCTGCAGAGCCGCAAACTCAGCCGGGCTGGCCGCAGCCACCGCAGCCGCCAGCTCAGCTGTAGCCAGGGGAAGCCGCTGCTGCGCCAGGGCAGCCAGGCTCTGATCAGTCGCTGGTAGGGCACGATCGAGCTGCCCGTCCAGCAGAAGCAGGTCGTAGCGCTGCCCCTGCTGCTGGAGGCCGGCGAGCAGGGCGGAAGCGGCCTCCTGCCAGGCCTCGGCAGAAGCCAGATCCTGCTGCGCTAACAGCTTCACGCCACCTGCGGTGAGCTGGGCCGCCACCAGCTGCAAGGAACCATTCTCCTGTCGGGTGAGGATCAAGGAGAGCACCAGTTGTTCTCCGGGGACTGCCGCGCCGCGGCGGCTACCGCCGGCCACCCCAGCCAGCCAACCGCGCAGGCCACGCTTGCCCTGGTCCACCGCCTTGGGCCCGTAAAGGAGGTAGAGCAAACCGGCCCCCAGCGCGAGGGCATCCAGCAGGTTGCCTCCGAGCAGGTTGGTCTCGCTGAGACTGCCCAGCAGCGACGCCGGTGTTGCAAGGGCCGCCGTGGCCAAGATGGGCAAGGGATCCAGCCGCAGGCCGCGCTCCCCGGCACCCTGGCCGAGGCCCTCGGCGGTGGAGTCACCACCATCGCCAGGCCCGCGGCCCTTGGCGATCTTGTCGGCGCCGGCATCGAGCCCCCCGACACCGGCGCCCTTGCCGGCAGGGTCGCCGGCAGCGCTACCGGTGCTCGTGCCGTCGTCATCTCCGGCGCCGGTGCCCAGGGCCATCAGCCCGCTGGAGGAGCCACCCGCCGACCCGGAGCTCAACAGCATGCTGAGCTTGGCGGCATTCTCGTATTGCGAGGGATCGATATCAACCAAGCCAGGCAGTGATCCATCACTACGTAAGCGGGTCACGACTGAGTCAGGACCTGGAGGTGGCGCACTGTTGCGGAGGGTTCCCTCCTGGGTGAGGGCAATGGTGGTGATCACCCCGAGCTCCCGCAGAATTGTGACCGGGGCACCCGGATCGCGGATGTTGCTTGCTGAGGGATCGTTGTCGCCGAAGACGTTGTTGCGCAGGAAAAAGCGCATGCCGGTGATGTAGTCGACCTGCTTGCCCTTCTCGCTCACCGTTTCGTAGATAAATTCAACGCCATCGCCAAGGCCCTCGCGACGGGTGAAGTCGTAATAGCCCGCGCTGGTGATGGGCGTGCCGTTCAGCTGGCGCAACGGTTGGCCATCGGCGGTCGCGATCGACCCACCCCAGGTAAAGAGTTTCTCGCCAGCTTCGTTTTTCTCGCCGGTGTCGCGCGCTCCGTAACTGGTGAGCACGTATTCAGAAACATATTTGAAATAGCGATCCTTGTCGCGGCCTTCGGGGTTGGCGGCGATCCAATCGCCGCGGCTAGTCGTTATGGCACCGACGTTGCCCACCACTTCGGCGATCACGGTGGTGGCGGTGCGGCGCAATTCGATCGTGATCTCGCCCGTGCGGGTGCCAGCCTGATAGCCAACGGTGACCTGTTGGTTGGCCCCTTCGGTGGTCAGGCCGGCGTAGGCAGCATGGAGGGGATCAAAGCTCCAGGCCCCACTGCTGGAGAGCGTGAAGCCCGCCGGTGCGGAGCCAGGCACAACCGTATAGATGAGCTCGTCGTTGCTGCGCAGCTGGCCCGAGAGGGTCGAGCGATAGAGAAGGGTGTGGGTGGGATCGGGGCCGCCATTCGCCCAGCTGGTGGGGGCCCAGGCGTTGATCGGCAGATCAAACAGGAACGGCACCGCCGAAGGGACGTAGTTGACCTCCTGCCCATCCAGCACCGTATTGCCGCCGAGGGCGGCCAGAAAGAGAGCGTTGTCGCTCTTCAGCTGGCTGTAGATGGAGGTGTTGAGACCCCTGGCCGTGCCGTTGCCACCGGCAGGATCCTGGAAGCCGGTGTCTGGGTTGGTGGGATCTAGAGCCAGCACCGCCTGAATCGCCTGCTCATCGCTGGTGAGACCGGCAATGCGCATGCCGGCACGGCCTGAAGCTTTGTTGGTGTCGATCAGGATCTGCACCTTCAGCTCCGTGGTGAGAGCCGGATCGCCGCTCGGCGACGGGCTATCGGTTACCTCGAGGCGCAGCTCGCCGAGCCGTTCAGCAGCCGTGAGCTTTTCGACGCCGCGGGCTGGCCTGAAGATCAGATCACGCAGCTGATCGAGGCTGTAGGTCTGCCCCTGAACTACAGCTGTGACGCCGCCGGCCAGCAACACTTGGCCGACCGTGGCATTCGGAAGCTGGGAGATGCGGTAGAGCAGCTGCTGCTGGCTGGCCTGCTCGAGCGCATCGCCACCGGCTCTGAACAGCAGATTGACCAGGCCAACGCTCACCGTCTTGTACAGGTTCGTGACCGGATCGACCTTCAATTTGGTGTTATCGATGAGGAGAGGCGCCAGCTCTGCTAGTGAAGTGCGTACCGGCGTGTCGTTCACCGCCAGCACGTTGATCGTGAAGGTCTCCGTTGTCGTCAGGCCGCCCTGCGCCGCTGCTCCGTCGCTCACCGCATAGGTGAAGCTGCCGGTGCCATAGGCATCCGCTGCCGCCCGGAACTGCAGAGCCTGCATCTGCTCCTGGCTCAGCTGGGCACCTGCCGTCACGGGGGAAAAAGCATTGTTGGCATCCAGCAGGCCGATCTGCCCCAACCGAGCGGCCGGCACCGCCGTGACCGTGAAGGTCAACGTCTGGCTGGCCTCATCGGCGATCTGGCGCAGCTGATCGCTGGCCGGATCACGACCAGCTCCGGTGGCCCAAGCCAGATTGGCCAAGCCCAGCGACGTGATCGCCGCATCCTCGATCACATAAAGCGCCTTGGGGCCAGCATCCAGACGCCGGGGCGCGTCGTTCACCGCATTAATCGTGAAGCCGTTGGTGGCGGCCAGGCGGCCGCCGTGGCTATCAACCACGTCGTAGGCCAGGGTCACCGGGCCATTGGCATGGACCTCGGGCGTGAAGGTCCACTGGCCATTGGCGTCAACAGCCAGGCGGCCATTGCCGCTACTCACGTGAACGTTCTCTACACGCAGCTGATCGCCCGGATCCGGATCACTGAAGCCCTGCAGCAGCTGGGCGGTGGTGAACGTGCTGGGCTGATCTTCGGCGGTATTGGGCAGCACGGCCTGAGGGGTGCCCGCGAGCTGCGGCGCGGTGTTGATCCCCGCCAGGGCAGCAGATAGTTCAACAGGTTGCTCGCGACCATTGATCAGCAATCGGGCTGCATCGTTGCTGACCCCCATCACCTGGGCCGCTTCAAGCGTCAGGTTGCCGAAGAGCTGGGCCGCAAAAATCTCGCCCTCATCACCGGCGCTGTCGACAGCATTGAGCTGGGAGCTCCCTTCCAGCCAGTGGCCGATCTCCTCAAGCAACACGGCCTGCAGTTGCTTCTTTGGAGCGCTGCGCAAGGTTTCGCTGAGCAGGATTGTGTTGCTCTCGCCCAGGTAGGCCCCTCGCACCTGGCTGCTTTCAAAGCGGGCCCATTGGATCTGGGGCTGCTGCTCAGCTGCGAGAAAAGCCTGCACTATCTGGCCAACAGCAGCCTGGTTGGATTCGTCAAAAGCAACAGCGATCGCCCCATCGAGCCGGCCCCTGGCTTGGGCCTCTTGCAGGCTTTGGCGGGCAAAATCCACGAGCCCAACCGCATCGCCAAGCACGGTTGTCGCGATTGCAGTGGCGCCACCCGATAACGCTGTGATGGTTGGGGCTGGCTCAAGCACGGACGGGACCAGCTCAAAGGCCTGGCCTGGCCCAAGCGGCAGCACGCTTGCCAAGGCCTCAGGCGCAATCAGATCGCTGCCAAGCTGAAGGCTGCCGCCCTCAGGCGCCCCGGCCAGCAAATGAACCTGGCTGTAGTCACTGTGGGCGAGGGCATCGGCGATCTGCTGCAACCCCGACGCACCGGGCTGCAGAAAGAGCAGATCGGCGCCGGGGGGCTGGCTGCCCAGAGCATCGAGGTGCTGCTGCCAGCCGGCACTGCTGGTGTCGACCACCAGCAACAAGCGCTTGGATGCATCGCCTGATGGGCCGTCATCCCGGGCGGCCGCCCAGCCATTGAGCGCTGAAAACTGGCGACTACCTGGATCGAGCAAGGTGGAGCCGCTCTGGCTCTGCAGCCAGGCCTCTAGCTGCTGCACCTGGAGCAGGCTGCGGCTCATCAGGTCGTCGGCAGCTCCGCTTTGATGCCAGGCCTGCAGCTCGGGCTGGGGGCTATGGCCGCCATTGAGCTCGCCCGCATCGCCGCACCCTTGCGGCTGGGCATCGAGCTGATCGTGATACTGGCGATCGAGAGGTGACATGGGGGCTCCTCCTTAACTCACAGGGCCGGGATTGGCCGCTAGGGCCAAGCTCAGCTCCACCAGGGTGGCCATCGAGGCCTGCTTGGCGGGCATGGCCTTGGCATAGATCTCGGCCCGCTGCTGCATCAGCTGGGCCAGGGGGTTGTCGTCGGCCAGGGGTTGGCTCGGGTTTTGCAGCCATTGCTGCACCTGATGGCGCTGCTCGGCGTTGCATCGGGCCAGACCATCACTGAGGCTGCGGGTGACCAGCTGGGCGGTGCTGGTACCCAGGCCCTTGAGGAGCGAGGTCTGGGCCTGCAGCTGCGGATCCACCAGCACCTGTTCGGCCTGGGCCAGGCCGCTACCGCGCAGGCGATCGAGCAATTGGCGCATGCTGTAGTCGATCTGGGCCTGGCTGCCCGAAGTGGCCATGCCCGCCCCGGGCGGCAGATCCTGTTGGGCCAGGATCACTAGGCCTGTGCTGGTGACACGGGCAGCCACGAGGCGCTCGCTGCCGTTGTCGAGCTTGATCGCAAACACCGAGATCAGCTGCCTCTCGCGGCCGGCAGCAGGGCCAAAGCCGCTGCCAGCAACCTGCTGCGCCCGGCGTAGAAGCCCGCGCATCCCAGCATTGCTCGCCAGGGCGGCCTTGGGTCCATAGAAGCCGTACACCACACCCATGCCGAGCATCAGGGCATCGAGCAGGTGGTTGCCCATCAGCGAGCCCTCCTGCAGGCGGCCGACCACAAACGAGCCATGGCCCGCGGTGGTCTCGGCGGAAGCCGGGCTGCTGATCAGCGGCTGCAACAGGCTGCTGCGATCGGGCTGGCTCTTGGGGCCCTGATCTAGACCCTGCCCGAGCAAGGCCAGCAACGCCGGGCTGCCTTGGCCGGCAGCCGCACCCACTCCAGCCAGCTGCGCCTTACCGGCCCCTTCGGCATTGGCCAGGCCTTCCCCCCCTTCGCCCCCATCACCAGCCGAGCTCAGGCTGCCACCAAAGCTCATCGCAGCGCTGGAGCCCCCTGACGTGACCAGTAACGATGGATCGAGACGCTCTGAAGCCGCACCCGAGGAGCGGCCCAGGGCACTGATCAGCGTGAAGGAGTTGTCGAGGACATTGGGCCCGGAGCCGGTCCCCACCCCACTCCCGTTGAGAAAGGACGTATTGGTCGCGTTTGTGATGCTTGTGCTATTGCCGATCACCGGCAGCAAAGCAACCGTAACGCCGGGGTCAACGATGACGCCATCCAGGGGGTTGTTGTCACCGAACATGTTGTCGGTGAAGTGAACATTTACTGATTTGATGTACTCAAAGCCATCATCGAGGGTGACGTACTCGAAGACACCACCATCACCGCTAGCGCCGAGTCGGGTGAAGTCGTAATAGCCTGCGGCTTTGATGATCTGGCCATCCAGTGTGGTCAGGGGCTGCTGGTTTTTTGTTCCGATGCTGGCCGTAGGCACACCCTCCCAGGTGTAAAGCACTTCGCCATCAGTGTTGTATTGCACATTGCCCGCGGCATCGAGGTCCATGCGGGCTCCATAGGCCCTTAGGGTCTGCTCCGAGATGAACTTGAAGTAGCGATCAAAGGCGCGGCCCTGCTCGCTGGAGCGGGAGAGTTGTTTGACCTCAATATCGTTGTTGGCGCCAGGTGTGGGCGCGGTGGAGTATTCAATGAGATAACTGGTTTGAACTCCGAAACGGGTGGAATCGAGATCCACCAACTCATTATCGGGTGCACGGGCGATGTTGTAGCTGAAATTCAACGGGGAGGCACTGGGTAGGAAGTGCACCTCCTTACTATTGACCGAGATGGCTCCACTGGCTCGCTTCATGAACAACGGGTTGGAGGGATCGAGGCGGCTGTAGACCGTGGGATCGAGGGTCTCAATCCCATCGGAGCTCGTGAGGGTATTGGCGGCGGCATCAAAATCGTCCAGGAAGCCCTTAAGCACCCCTGGATCTGGG
>Ga0310318_10044_pt1 | contig 15094 bp, 16 predicted proteins | sample LakEriER1TotalB5_FD_194719 | JGI IMG/M metagenome (GOLD analysis project Ga0310318, IMG submission 194719) | Enriched freshwater cyanobacterial communities from Lake Erie, Ontario, Canada - ER10.Total.B5 (v2) (version 2) | ecosystem: Environmental > Aquatic > Freshwater > Lake | place: Canada... | reverse complement strand
GCCAGCTTGATTTTGTAAATGACCATACATCCCAAATCCTTGGCGTATCAGCAGGCTATGGCGCTGGCAAAACTCGAGCGTTATGCGCTAAAGCGGTACATCTTGCAGCAGCCAATCAGGGCTTTATCGGCTGCGTGCTAGAGCCCACTGGTCCGCTGATTCGGGACATTTTTGTAAATGACTTTGATGCTTTTCTTGAGTCTTACAATATCCCATATTCTTACCGCGCTAGCCCATTACCGGAATATGTGCTGCATTTGCCGTTAGGTGATACCAAGATCCTATGTCGCAGTTTTGAGAACTGGACACGTATTATCGGTTTAAACCTTGCGTGGGTATTAGCAGATGAAATCGATACTGTTGCGCCATCTATCGCAAGTCGTGCATTTCCTAAAATCCTTGGCCGCTTACGTGCTGGCAACGTAAGGCAATTTGGTGCTGCATCAACACCAGAAGGCTTCCGCTGGATGTTTAATACGTTTGCCAGTGAGGACGCATTATCACGTACTGATCGAAAGCTAATCAAAATGCGTACTGCGGATAATCCGCACTTACCGCCTGATTTTATTGAGCGGTTGCAGGCTAACTACGACCCAAACTTATTACGTGCTTACCTTGATGGTGAGTTCATTAACCTTACGACTGGCACTGTTTACGACAGGTTTGATAGAGCTAAACATGTAGTAACGCAATTGCCAGATTACAGTGAAGAACCGTTGCGTATTGGCGTTGACTTTAACATCGGTAACATGTCGGCGGTTATTGGTATCCGTAGCGGTAAAGGGTTAGTAATAATTGACGAGATCAGCGGTGCGCATGATACTGATGCGTTAGGTGCCGAGATCCGCAGGCGATATCCAGGCCATCGGCTTTATGGCTACCCAGACGCAAGCGGCGGTAATCGTTCTACTAATGCAACGCAAACCGACATTCAGATATTGGAGCAATATGGCATCAGCAACCAATCACCTAAAGCAAATCCACCTGTGCGCGATCGCGTCGCAGCAGTGCAAGCATTACTTGAAAACGGTAAAGGCGAGCACCGGCTGAAGATTAACAGCACCTGCAAACGTATGATCGAATGTTTAGAACTGCAATGCTATAGCGATAACGGCACGCCAGATAAGGAAGGCGGACATGACCACATGACAGACGCATTGGGCTACCTAGTGTGGCGTGAGTTCAACCCGCTACACGCTGGGGCTGGGCGTGGTACAGGGATCCGGATATACTGAGGAAATACTGGAGGGCCACTTATGGCTAAGGGAGGCAAAGGCCGTAAGGGTGGCGGTAGTGGCGGGGGCAAAACTCGTAAATACAGCCGCGACAATAACGGCAGGTTTGCTAGCACTGGTACAGGCGCAACGGCTAGAGGTGGGCGGCTGCTGACAGCTAAAGGCAATAAGCGTAAAACTAAGACAATGGAGGCAGGTGGCGCTAAAGCAGCCGGCACCATCAAAGGCAAGGTAAAACGCGACCCAGCCGCCGCTAGCAAGGTTGCGCAGCGTAAGGCAGCAGCTAAACCCACAGCAGCGAAACGCTCCGCACAAGCTGAATCTGACCGTGGATCTGCTGCTGATCGCAAGGAAAGAGCAAAACTTTTAAGCGCAATGCCTAAAGAAGGGCGTCGTGCTGTCCAAACTGCCAAAACAGCTTCCCGCCAAAGGCGAGCCAAAGGGCAACTTGGCGTTGGGATCGAAGGCCGCAGGGGGCGCAACACGGATCAGAGCATTAATTCTGTGAACGAAGGCAGCACGAGGTTGCGTTTTGACGCAGGCAAGCGCAAAAGCAACCCAACCAAGCTCACAGAAGGCCAACGAGCCTCGGTTGCCAGATCAATGGCTGGTTCTGCCAATTCGCTAAAAGCCCGTATGAAAACTACGGCTGCAAGCAAAAGAGCGAAAGCCTTCGGCGGCACTACAACGCGGAGACAGCTCCCAGGAGTAAAGGGAACAATCAAAAAGCAAACTAAACCCCTTACACCTAAGCCCACGGCAAAGGCCCTAGGCGGTCGCCTAGACCCAGCCAAGAAAGCTTTCCGCGCTGCTGATAAGAAATTCCTAAGCACAATTCAAAAAGAAGGCTTTATTTCCAAGGCGGCGCAAAATACTCGCCGCGATGCAAAAGCAGATGCTTACCGTTCTGGCGTCAAAACCCCAATAGCAAAAGGGGCCAAAGTAAATAATACAATTAGCAAAACAAAAGAAAAGCGCGATCTAGGCGCTAAACAAAGATTGTTTAAGCAGCGGATTACTCGCGCTTACGATCTTCCTCAAAATAAACCTGGCGCTAAAGGTAAAAGGACTGCACAAATTCGAGCAAAAGCAATTGCTACTTTGCAAGGTACTAAACGACCCGATATATCAGATACCACTGTTGGGGGGCTTCGCAGAAGTAGAACATCTACCGGATATAAAGCACCAAGCTCTAGGCTCCCAGCGCCTTCCCGCGCAGCTCGCGTCCAAGGCAGGGCTAGGGCTTTAGCTCAGACACAAAGATTCAATAAAGCTGGCAATCGTATAGGTAATCCAAAGAAACTTGATAGCAAAAGGATCATAGGAGCAAGAGCAGTCGATTTTGGTAACAGGCCGAAAGCGTTCCTAAGAAGAGAGTTAGTTCAAAATGTTAATAGCAGAGGTGTCAAAGGCACCGCTGGATTCGTATCTAATCCCCGCAGCCTTACGCAAACACCAAAGCGCATTAAACCTCAGGCCGCAAAGGCAACCAGCGCAAAAGGCGCACGGTTAGGAGGGCCAAGAAGCACAACTAAAGCCGCAGCACCTAAGAACACCACATCTAACCGTACCGGTCAAAGCAAAACTCTTAATAGATTCAACAGCCGCCCTGTTGGGACAATGGTTGTGGGTAAGGGCATCAATTTGGTGCCTAGTACTAAGCGCGTGCCCCTTAATATCCAAGTGAAATTAAGTGATCAAGCATTTGCTCGAATGGCAACTAAAGCTGCAAGAGCAAGAGCAGCAGCACCTGCTAAAGCAAAAGCACAGCGATCACAATTAAATCGAGAAGCCCGCGCCCTTGCGAATCAAAAACGAACTGCGCAAGCAGTGGTAGCTAAAGGAGGCAAACGCCCTAGCCCAACACGTAAGCAAAAGAAAAGTCTTGCTATCGCTGATGCGGCGCGGACATTTTACTCAGCAAAACGCGTAAATAGTTTGCCTACTTTCAAGGTAAACACAAGCAAGCCAGGTTTCCGTAAGCCACGCACTATGCGCTAAGCTGGCAAAGTCCACATTGAAGTCATATGGAAACGTTTCTTGAAGAACTTGATGCTTTGATTGCAGAGCAAGACCTGTCAGTCATTGAAGTTGTTGGTGCATTGCAATATGTGCAGCAGCGTTTAGTGATTGATGCTTATGTTGATGGTGATGATGAAGAAGAGGAGGAAGCTGATGCAGAAGCCTAAAGTAACGGCTGTTGGCCGTTTGCTAAAACCTAAAGGCAATGAACCGCAGATCCATCATGTGATTGCCATTAACGCTGATGGTGAGGTAAGGACGCTTATCAAGGCTAAACTATAAGCAAATAGGCCGGTCGCATGTACACAGGTTTTAATTTCTACGACCGGCCTACTGCTGACCGCAAGGTCACGAAGGTGCAAGATGCAAATACTGCATGGTATGCGCAAGAGCCGCATTGGATGCTGATTGAAGATTTAATGCAGGGCACCTACGGCATGAGGCGCAGGCATCGCCGCTATCTACCGCAGGAACCACGCGAACAGGATGAGTCTTACGATAATCGCCTAGCACGTAGCGTAGCTCCGCCTTACTATCAACGCTTAGAGCGTATGTTGGCAGGAATGTTAACACGTAAGCCCGTCAGGTTAAATGATACCAGCGACAACATACGTGAACAACTATTCGATGTAGATTTGCAAGGAAATGACCTCAACGTCTGGACATATGAAACTGCACGTAAGCTAGTGCGTTACGGCCATATTGGCACATTAGTTGATGCACCATCAGATGGCGGCAGGCCGTACTGGTGCACCTACACACCACGGCAAATCTTAGGTTGGCGCACTGAAGCGAAAGACGGGCAGCAGCAACTCACAATGTTGCGTTTACTGGAATCAGTGATTGTGCCCGATGGTGATTACGGTGAGAAGGCAGTGCAGCAAGTTCGGGTCTTAACACCAGGTGCATATGAGCTACATCAAAAGCAAGATAACAGCGAGTTTAAAATTGTAGAAGAAGGCAACACAAGCCTTAGCGAGATACCGTTCAGCGTTGCATACAGCAACCGCGTTGGTTATCTAGAATCAAGACCGCCACTAGAAGATATTGCAGAACTAAACCTTAAGACTTACCAAATACAATCAGATCTTGACAACCAGCTACATATCTCAGCAGTGCCGATGTTGGCATTTTTTGGCTTCCCTAGCGCAGCAGAAGAGGTATCAGCAGGCCCAGGTGAAGCGATTGCGTTCCCTGCTGATGGTCGCGCCGAATATATAGAACCAGGTGGCACTAGCTTTGAGTACCAATTCAAGCGGCTAGAGCAACTTGCAGGGCAGATTAATGAATTAGGTTTATCGGCAGTATTAGGTCAAAAGTTAAGCGCTGAAACAGCAGAAGCAAAGCGCATTGACCGCAGCCAAGGCGATTCAACCATGATGGTAATTGCGCAAAATATGCAAGACATGATCGACAATTGTTTACGTTTTCATGCTGAATATCTCGGAACTACTGAAGCGGCTGGTAGTTGTCATGTAAATCGTGATTTTATTGGCGCAAGGCTAGAACCTCAAGAGATTCAAGCATTACTCCAACTTTACACTGCTGGCACCATCACGCAGGAGACACTACTAGAACAACTTGCTAACGGTGAAGTGTTAGGCGATGATTTTGATGTAGAAGAAGAATTAAGTGCAACTGCTAATGGAGGGCTGAATGACGATACCGGCAGCCCTATTTCGTAACGCGATTGATTTAAACCGCTATAGCAATAGTGTAGGCCGTCAAGTAATTACAACTTATAATGATATTATTATTGACGCTGTAAACCAACTACGAACAATTGATGAGCTGGCAGCACCAGTAAAAGCAGCAAGGTTACGTGCAATACTTGCCCAGCTCAAAGACAGCCTTAATACATGGTCGGGCGGTAGTATTACTGCACTATCTACTGAATTGCAAGGTTTAGCAGAACTGCAATCTGATTTCGTTACTAATGAATTACGCAAGGCACTACCCGCAGGAGCACGTACCGCAGTTAATACAGTTGAAATAAGCCCGCAATTCGCGCAATCAGTAGTTACAACTGACCCGACACAGCTTAATGTGGTGGCATTATCAGATGATTTATTCGCAGCCGTACAAGGTGCACCGCAAACGTTCAGTCTTACTGCTGCCCAAGGTGCAACGATTACGTTGCCTAACGGTGAGGTAGTAAGTAAAGCATTCCGTGGTATTGCAGTTGATCAATCTGAACGATTTGGGCAGGTGGTGCGTAATGGCTTGCTAACAGGCGAAACCACACCTGATATCGCAAAGCGATTGATTGGGCAATTGCAATTTGGTGAAACCGCAAAAACTGCACGTCAGCTAGCAGCCGCAGGCGGTGAACTCACTGCGGTAGCTGACAACCAGATAATGGCGCTTGTACGCACAAGCATTAATCAGGTTGCTAATGCTGCTAGCCAGCAGGTATACGAAGCAAACCAAGACATTACTAAAAAATATCGATACATCGCAACGCTTGATACTAGAACCAGTGCGAGATGCCGCGCATTAGATGGACGTGAGTTTGAGTATGGCAAAGGACCAACACCACCGCAGCATTTTAATTGCAGATCCACGACAGTACCAATTATTGATCCTGATATCTTGCCACCATCAACAGTTGCAACACGCGCCAGTAAAGATGGGCCAGTGCCAGTTAATACAAGCTACGGGCAATGGCTTAAAGATAAGATGCCAGGCGAGACAGATGCAGATGTGATCAGACGGCAACAGGAGGCGCTTGGCAGCAAGGCGCCCTATTTTCGCAGGCTTGCCGAAAAGCATGGTGCACGCGATGCAATGGCAAAGCTTGTACGTGATGATGGGTCGGAGCTATCATTAAAAGACCTCCGCGAGCGTTACAGTGCCCAAAAAAGCTAAGCCTGGTCTTTACGCCAACATCAACGCTAAGCAAGAACGCATTAAGGCAGGCAGCAAGGAGCGCATGTCAGGCAAAAATGATCCTGATCGTCCTAGCGCAAGTGATTTTAAAGCTGCTGCAAAAACTGCTAAGAAGCCTAAGCCAAAGAAGAAGTGATCACGTATCGGGGCGAACAGTTTGATGGTTACAACAAACCTAAGCGAACACCAAGCCACCCTAACAAATCACATGTTGTGCTCGCCAAAGAAGGCGACACCATCAAGCTCATACGATTCGGGCAGCAAGGTGTAAGCGGTAGCCCATCAGCTAAAGGTGAATCTGCCGCTGATAAGGCACGACGCGCCAGCTTCAAAGCAAGACATGCGGCCAATATTGCTAAAGGGAAAATGAGTGCTGCATTCTGGGCAGATAAAGAAAAATGGTAGGTAAGATACAACTGCAAACGCAAAATATCAATGTCTGAAGAAATCCAAGCGGCAACAGATGAAACACAAAAAAGCATTGAAGCACTTGAACGCAAAAACCAAGAATTGATCGCTGAATTACGTGCCGCAAAAAAGGCACCAAAGTTGCCTGATGGTGTGGACATTGACGAACTGCTCGAATTTAAGCGCCAAGCCCAGCAAACCGAACTCGAGTCCGCCGGTAAGTACACCGAAGCAAGGCAAGCTTTGGAGCAGCAGTACCGTGAGACGACGGCGCAAAAGGACCAGCGCCTTACTGAACTTGAAACCAGAATCAAAGACCTAGAGCTTGTAGCACCAGCGATTCAAGCATTAGCTGATATCGTGCATGATCCAGATATGGTTTTAAAGAACAAATTAGGCAGCGATCAAATTGAACGTGAAGCTGATGGCACCGTTGTAGTAGTTAATGGATACCAACGGACCCCAGTAGCAGAATGGGCAAAAACTTTACCGGCATGGATGCAAAAAGCACCAAAACCACAAGGCAGCGGTGCACCATCAGGCAATGCCCCAAGCAGCTTGCCAACAGGTGTTAAAAATCCATTCGCGCCGGAATCGTTCAACCTGACGGAACAGGCACGATTGTTTAGGACTGACCGCGATTTATACGATCGCTTCAAAGCTAACCGCTAGAGTATCGACAACCGGCTGCGCTGGTAATAGGGCTGCGCCCTAACCTGTAAACCATTTCTAAGAGGACTAATGGCAACTTTACGTTCTGATTTAATCATCCCGGAGATCTTTACTCCGTATGTGATTGAGCAAACAACCCTGCGCGACGCATTTTTGTCGTCTGGTGTTGTACAACCAATGGCGGAATTAAACGCTACCGAAGGTGGCGACTACATCAATGTCCCATTCTTCAAAGCTAACTTAACTGGCGATTTTGAAGTGCTTACTGATAGCTCTTCATTGACACCTGGCAAGATCACTGCTGATAAGCAGGTTGGTGTTGTATTGCACCGTGGCCGTGCATTTGAATCACGCGATCTAGCCGCATTAGCTGCTGGCGCTGACCCGATGGCCGCTATCGGCGCAAAAGTGGCTGACTATGTAGCCAACCAACGTCAAAAGGATCTCATCAAGTGCCTAGAAGGTGTATTTGGTGGCCTAACATCTAACACGGGTGCCGCATTCGCCGGATTATCGCTTGATCTAAGCGGCATGACTGCACTTGGCCCCCGTCAATGCGCAAAAGCACGTTCACTACTGGGTGATCAAGGCGACAAGTTAGCTGCTGTGGCAATGCACTCTGCGGTGTATTACGACCTCGTAGAACGCAAAGCCATCGATTATGTCACTAACACTGAAGCACGCGGCGGCGGTACTGTTACCGCTACTCCTGCTCCTATTGTTGCTGGCAGCATCAGCGGTGCATACGACAGCCCAACAGTGCCTACATACATGGGCCTGCGCGTTATCGTTTCGGATGATTTAGCACCTACCAGCACCAACTATCCGGTTTATTTTTTCACGGCTGGCGCAATTGGCAGCGGTGAGCAATTGGGGCTCAACACTGAGACTGATCGCGACATCCTCGCTAAGAGTGATGCCATGTCAATCGACCTGCACTATGTGTATCACCCGATTGGCGCTAAATGGGCGACCGGTACCGTTAACCCAACTCAGGCTCAGCTTGCCACTATCGGCAACTGGTCAAAAGTGTATGAAACCAAAAACCTTGGAATCGTACGCGCCACTGTTACATCCAACTTCTGAGGTAATTAGTCATGCCATCTTCAATTTTTGAGCTAACTTCTGACCTTGCTGTTCTAGAAGTAACAGCCGTTAAGCGACCTTTGAAAGCTGCTACAGATGCAGCTACCACCTTGACTGCTGAGGAGTGCGTTGGCGGAATTGTAACCATGACCCCAACTACGGGACGTGCACTTACAACCCCTACAGGCGCTGAACTTAAGACCCTTCTAGGAGGTCCACTTGAGATCGGCACCAGTTTTCAACTTAATGTTGTTAACGTTGCCGCCGCCACTCATGCGATCACATTGACTGCTGCTGCTTCTGGCATCACCCTTGGTGGTGTTGCTGGTATGGCAACAGTTGCTGCTGCTTCTAGCGCCAGCTATGTGTTTGTTTGTACTGCTGTTGGCACTCCTGCTTTCACAGTATTTAGAGGCTGATGGGTTTATTTGCATTCCGCAGAATGCGTGATCGTGAGGCTATCTCCCAGGAGGTGGCCTCTATTTCTATGCCTATACTGAAACCAGAGGAGCCGACTAATGGCGATAACAATCGATGCGACCCCAAACGGCGCAAGCTCAAACTCGTACATAACGCTGGCGAACGCCCAGTTGATAGTTGACGGATTGGTGCAAGACGCAGATATCACCGCATGGGGCTCTGCTACTACAGACGCCAAAAATCGTGCACTTTACACCGCAACACAACGATTAGATCGTGAACGGTTCCTAGGTGCCAGGGCAACTGATACGCAAGCGCTGCAATGGCCGCGTACTGGTGTGCGTAAACCTGATACTTATATCAACACCTATGCCGTGGGCTTTCCGTTTCGTATTACCACTGATTATTTTGATGACAATGAAATCCCGCAGCAGGTGCAATATGCGCAGGTGTTGCTTGCGGCGTACCTAAACAACAACACCGATGGCATTGGACTCAGCGGGCTAGAAGATTTTAAGAATGTTCAGATCGGTAGCCTTAATGTCACGCCAAATTTCAGCGGTGCAGTCGGCGCAGACAAAATACCGCCAATGGTTGAACGCTACCTAACAGGGCTTAGAATAAGCGGACCAGGCAACTTTGCAATCAAACGATCATGAGCGAATATCCAGGCGCTGAGTTTATTGATGACACTGCTGCTCATACCGGCAGGTTCGGCGAGATTGTGGCATTAGAGGATTCAGTAATTGCAAGCGTTACGGCGCTGGATTACACCGGTAATGCACTTACAGCAATTCCAATCAAGGCAAGCTGCGAGATGTGTGGCGTATTCACCTCTATCACGCTCACCAGCGGCACTATTATTGCGTACAAGATATGAGCTTTAAAGGGCACCAGGGCGGCGACGTTGACTACACGCTCGGCGGTGAGGTTATTACTGACACTGTTGCTCATACTGGTAGATTTAACCATATTGATTTTTTTGAAAACACTCATATTGATACGATTGTCAGCACTAACATGACGGGCAATACATTAGACGGTGAGACATTCCCGGCAGGTTCTGAAATCCGTGGTGTATTCACTAGCATTAAATTGCAAACTGGCGCTTGCATCGCCTATAAAATATGAGCCTTTCCAGCCCGCTACGTAAGGTCGCTAGCAAGCTGATGGCTAAGTTTGGCGGTGTTGCGACCATCCGCCGTATCACGATGGGTGCCTATGACCCTGCTACTGGCACCGCAGCCGAAACTGCTGCTGATACCGCAGTGCGTGGTGTACTCGAGGACGTTAATTTGCGTGAGGTGAATGACCTAATCCAAGCTGGTGACAAGCGGTTAACGATTGCCGCCGCAGATGTTGCAAATGCACCAACACCAGCAGATAAAGTGCTGATTGCATCAGTAGTGCATCAAATAATTAGCGTTGCGACAACTGAGCAAGATAATACAGCAATAACCTATGAGTTGATTTTGAGGGCATAATGGCACGCATTATCCGCATTGAAGATATTGGTGATTATGCCAATAACCAAATGGGAAAACTATTACGTGCAGCAGTATTAGAAACTGATAGTTTATTGAAACAAGCAAGCCCAGTTGATACTGGTAGATTCCGTGCTAGCTGGCAGGTGGGCGAAAACGCTGCTGGTACATACGATGCCGGCCCACAACAATCACCAAGCAATCCTGGTCGCGACAAAATAAGTGCACCAGCAGGTCCAATGTTCCCATTACGCAAGATGAACTACCAGCAAGAACGTATTGGCAACGTCTATAGCGTGCACAACAACCTGCCATATGCGGAATCGCTTGCTAATGGCAGCAGCAAGCAGACAGCGCCAGGGTGGATTCAAGGCATCGCCAAGGATGTGCAAGGCAGAGTAATTATTGCCGCCGCCAAGATTGGCCAAGAATCATGAGCAGCACTTACAATAACGTCCGCGCTGCAATTGAAGGCCGTATTGCTACTGAGATAGCGATTGCGCCTGTGTATCCGGTCAGCTATCAAAACGTACCATTTACGCCGCCAGGCAATGCACCATGGCTGCAAGCATCAATAAGGTTTGGCGACAATGCTTATGCAACGCTGCTACCTACAGGCGGTGTAGGGTTCAACCGTCAAAACGGTGTGCTAGTAGTAAATGTATTCACGCCTGTTGGTGTTGGTGCAGCAGCGAATTACACCATTGCTGAACGCATCAAAGATTTATTCGATCGCGCTAAGTTCTCAAGCATTATATTTGATGCCGCATCAGGGCCAGCAGTTGTAACGCCTGCATCACCTGAACCATATTTCCAAACACAGCTAACCGCAACTTTTGAAGCTTACTTGGATTGACGCTATACTAAAACAAGCCAATCATCCGCTAAATCAATGGCCGTTACCGTCCTTTCCGGCACTTCCGGTGCTCTTTACTACAAGCCCGCTGGTACCAGTGTCGAATTGTTAGCATCAGCATTTCCAGCATCTGGTTCCAGTATTCAAGTTGGTGCATATCTAGGTTTCAAAGTAAATGATCCCGTAACGCTGGCTTATCCTGCTGGCGCAACCACAACCAACTGCATTACAGCAGGCGCTAAGTTCGTTCTTACCTACTCTGCGACCACCGGCATAATGACATTAAGTGCCACCGCAGGCGGCGCAGCATTAACCGCAACAGCACAACCATCTGGCTTCGGAGCATTATTCGCAACGATTGCATACACAGATTATGCTGCTGTAGCTTCAGTTCAAAACTGGAGTTTCAATATTAGCCGAGCTGAAATTGACACCACAACTATCGGGCAAGCCGTTGGTCAGTATGCACCATTTAGAAGCTATATCCCAGGTTTCGCTGAGGGTGATGGTAGTGCATCCGTATTTGTAACAAGTGACGACACAGCGCTAGCTAACCGCATGGTGGAAGACGTACTGCAACGCCAACAAGTTGGGGCCGCATTTAAACTTTATACGGACAAGCAAAGCACTGAAGCTTTATCACGCAGTATTGCGATGGAAGCCACGCTCCTGAGTGCATCATTTAGTATCAACCCTGATGATGCCCAGATGGTAGAAATCACTTTCCGTCCAAGCAGCGCTCCTACATTTGACTTCTCTACCACTGTTTGATAACTAATGGCATCGACTATGATTAGAGCAATAGACCGGTTAAAAAAAGCTGCTAATTTAGTGCCCGTCAAAAAGACGGTTGTACTAACTGATGGCGCTGAGTTTGTGTTCTACCGTTCACCATTAACAATGGCTGAACGCGAACGGGCACAAAAGGATGCTGTATCCGATGATGTGAATGCTTTTGCATTGCAACTGCTAGTTCAAAAAGCAACAGATGAAAACGGCCAGCGAATATTTGCTGCTGGTGAGATTGCGGAGCTAAAAAACGAGGTGCGTGATGCTGACCTGCAATCACTGATGCTTGCTGTTATCAGCGAAGACATCAAGGAAGAGGTTGATACAAAAAAATAAAGGCGGAGCTTAAAAAGGATAACCTGCTTAGGCTCCAGCTTGGTGTAGCCAAGGAATTAGGCTATACGTTAGCTAAGTTAAATTCAGAGCTGACTATGGAAGAATTGCTTCTATGGTCAGCTTATTTTGAATTGTGCAATGACGAGCAAGAAGCTGCGATGCGACGGCGACGCTAGACTGGACCTAGTAGTAGGGGCTAGCTGTGTCGGTTGTCGCTAATGTTGCCATTAATGTTGACAGCAGGGGCGCAACGCAACAGTTACGGCAGTTTCAGACGCAAACTGAAAAAACGTCACAAGCAGTTAATAATTTAAAACTTGACGCCTTACAAAGATCTATAAACGCGCTACCAGGCGGTCTTGGCTTAGCCGCTAATGGCATTGCAGATTTCTCCCGCCAACTCAACAATGCAGGCATCACCGCCAAAGCAACAACCGCACAAATTATTGCTTTGCAAGCTGCCATTAGCAGCAAAAAGCTTCAATTAGCTGGTGCAGGCGGTATCGGCGGTGAAAAGATTAAAGCAGAAATTGCTGGGCTTGAGTCACAGCTTGGCGGATTATCAAACGCAGCAAAAGGAGTATCTCCAGCGTTATTAGTAGCTGGAGCAGGTGCCATTGCGTTAGCCGCTGGCATTGTAGCAGTGGCAGGCGCATCGCTTAAATTCTCAAACGAAATAGATAGGAATCGTCAACAATTAACATTATTTACCAAAAATGTAGAGGCAACTAATGCAATTATTGCAGACCTAAAAGTCACCGCAGATGCTACAAGTCTTGGCTTGCCAGGCTTGCTAGAAGCTACCAAAACACTTGCAGCTTATGGCGTATCAGCAAAAAATGCAGGCACAGCCACTAAATTATTAGGTGATTTAGCTTTAGGGGATAGTGAAAAATTACAACGATTTGCGGTTAATTTAGGCCAAATAAGCAGTATCGGTAGGGCCTATACGGTTGATTTAAAACAGTTTGCAATGGCTGGCATCCCTATATTTGAAGCGTTAGCAAAGGTTATGGGCACTAGCACTGGCGAGGTGCTGCGGCTAGCGGAGCAAGGCAAAGTAACTTATCCGATTGTTATTAAAGCAATTAATGAATTAACAAAAGAAGGCGCATCATTCTTTAATGGCGCAGAAAGAGGCGGCACTAACTTAGACAGGTCATTAGCTCAATTGCAAGGTTCGTTTGAATCATTGCAAGTAGTAATTGGCAATGCGGTAGGCCCGATAGCAGCAACTGGGGTAAATACATTAAAAACCGCATTGGATGGCTTGCTAACTATAGTTGAAAAGACAAGTAAAGCATTCCAATATTTAGGCACAGTAATGCCTTCTGCTGGCCCGCTTGATATATTTGTCAAAGATGCTAAAAAATCATTTGATGATCTTTTGGCTTATATGGAAAAAAATAGCCCAGCGCTAAAGATTTTCTTTGGAGGTGAAAATGAATTTGTTGAAGCAATGAAAGGTTTTGCTGTAGGTGGGCCTATGGGGGCTTTAAAAAGTGTTGGCGGAGCCCAAGCAAATCAAAAAGAAAATAATAAAGGAGCGCAAGTTCAAAAATTGTTGGATGAAGCTAACACTATAGCCAGGAAAAATGCAGAAACAGAATTAGCAAATTTAAGGATTGAAAACGATAAAAAAATTGCTAAATTAAATAAAAATACTGAGCTGCAATTAAAAGATAATCGTTTTCAGTATGAACAACAAATTGCTGATTTTAGAGAATCAACCATACGCCGTATCGCTGATATGGAGCGCACGCTCCAAGACCAGCGCATTAAAGGTAATTTTGATTTGCAGCAATCGCAATTAAAGCTTGCAGGTAAAGCGCAATACGGTAAAGATACTTCTGCAATGATTGCAGCAGCAGCAACCGGCCAAGATACTACGATGTTATCTGCTGCGCGTGATAGCGCAAAATCTTTAAATGATGCTGCTGTAACTAGAAGGCAAATTGAGTTTGATTCAACAATCAAAAAGATTCAATTAGAACGTACGTTAACAGACTTCAAGAAAGGTATTGAGCGTGAAATTGGCGAGATGCAAAAAAGTTATGCACGGCAAGTAGATGGAATACTGCGAACAGCAGGCCGTTCATTAGGCGAGTTGATGGTCGAAGGAGCTAAGAAAGCTAAAGAAATAATGGACGGCGTAAACCCGACTTCAAGCGTTGGCGGAAAAGAAGAAAGCAGTGGTGGGCGCTATATGCAGGGAGGCATTGGTCCAAAAGGTAAAAACCAATATGGGGCTCATTTCCATATTAGTAGAAGCGATCAAGCAGATTTTGGTCGCACCGCCTTAGACAAATATGTAAGTGTTAATAACAAACCTTTAAGCAGCGGAGCCACCGTACGAGGTGGTGAGTATGGCGCTGGACGAGAAGGTCGATCACATACAGGTATTGATTACGCTTTTCCACCTGGGGCTGCTTTAGGTCTTAAAGGAGGGGCTAAATTTACAAGCAGTAAAGCGGGAAGTTATGGAGATGAAACTGCATTCCAAACTCCAGATGGGAAAGTATATAAAATTCTTCATGGCAAATTTGAACAAGCAGCTAAAAATGTAACACGACCTACAGGCCCTGCCGCCGCTGCACTACAAGCGCCTGCGGGCTCACGCGCAATGCAGGTAGATGCTGCAAATAGCATTAAGCCCTATTCACCTGCAACAGCAAAGCTTGATCAAGACACAAATGCCCTTAAAAATCAAGAGACACAAGCAAAAATTAATCAAATACTAGATCAACAAGTTACTAAAACAAATGAATTAAAAGATGCAACATTTCAAGTTACAGAACAATCAATGGCGGGATTAAAAACATCAATTGAAAAAAGTCAAGCAGACCAAAGAACATTGGATCTAATTGTCAGCGGCACTAACCCAGCTTTAGCAGCAC
>Ga0310318_10039_pt1 | contig 15688 bp, 16 predicted proteins | sample LakEriER1TotalB5_FD_194719 | JGI IMG/M metagenome (GOLD analysis project Ga0310318, IMG submission 194719) | Enriched freshwater cyanobacterial communities from Lake Erie, Ontario, Canada - ER10.Total.B5 (v2) (version 2) | ecosystem: Environmental > Aquatic > Freshwater > Lake | place: Canada... | reverse complement strand
ATCGAACGGGTACAGCAGCAAGGCAAACGGCTGATTCCCGAAACTATGGCTTATGAATCGATCAATACCCTTTCAAATGAAGCGCGCGAAAAACTAAAAGCGGTGCAACCGCTAAGCCTTGGCCAAGCAGCTCGTATCCCAGGGGTGAGCGCTGCTGATATCACTGCGCTGTTGTTGCATTTGGAATTGCAAGAACGGCAATTAAAAAAACAAAACTTCAAAGCAGCCCACTCGCCAGAAGCCCAAAGGATCGATAGTTTGGAGCGCTCGAGGTAGCCCTCTGACCAATAATCTGCACCAGCTTGATCAACTACGCCGCAATCGTTCCTATTGGGAATTGCGCGCTGAACAGATCATGGACAGGGTGTTTGAACCGCTGGAGGGCTCAGCTGCGCGCACAAAAACCCTTACGGCAACAGCAATTGCTGAAAAGCAAAACCCTTCTCCAAAGCGGTGGAAGCTCACCACCCCAATCGCCTTGGTGGTGGGCTTCAGCTTGGCTGCTGCCGTTGCGGGCATGTTTTCAATTCTGCTCTGGCGCAGCTGGATGCAAGCCCGTCAGGATCTGAATCAAGAACGCCAACTGCTGGTGCTTGAACGCTTGCGGCAGCTGGGGCCCATCAGCCCGCCAAATCCAAGCCTGAATCAATTGCCACCTCCTGAACCTCAACTTTCAGAAGCGGAATCCAGCTGGTTTGAAGCCCCTGCACCGATTCGAGTGCCAATACCAGCAAATACCCCAGCCGCGCAGGCTCCACCACCAACTCCAAACCAAGTAAGTAGCCCAATCACAAACCCAGCATCAGTGCCAATGCCTGAATTACTGGGGGTTGTGCAGGTGCCAGGCCGCGGCGGCACTGCAATTTTTAACACCACCACCGGTTCCGTAACAGCAGCTATTGGCGAAAACATTGGCAGCAGTGGCTGGCAGCTGCAAAGCGTGGCAAACGATCAAGCCCAGATCATTCGCCAAGGAATAGTGCGTGTGTTGAGCTTAAGCAGCCGTTGATATGGCAGAACTTTTAGAGCCTTCTCCCCAGGTGCTCTGGCAGGCAGAAAATCTTGATGGGGAACCACTCAATGGGCCCTGGCAATTGCTGCTTTTGGGAGATGGCAGCCCCACCCGCCATTTGCAACTACTCACGGGCGCTGCGGTGGAGGTGGAAGTGGCTGCAATGGCAGCTGAACCAGAGGGGTGGCTGCAGCCGAAGCAGGTGGAGGAGCTGGAAACCCCCTTATTGCGGCGCCAAGTGTGGCTCATCTGCGGCGGTGAAACCCTTGCCTGGGCTGAAAGCTGGTGGAATCAATCAAAAGCGGAGCAAAATCTAAGGGAACGCCATCAGCCGATCTGGCGCAGCCTCACCAGCAATCGCACTGAACTATTTCGCGAAGTTGATGGGCTATCGCTGGTGAATGCCTCTTGGTTGCAGAAACGCTTTAAAACCAACGGGCCCTTCTGGAGTCGCCATTATCGCTTTTTTAGGCAAGGAGCCACTCTTACCGTGATCCAAGAGGTGTTTTCGCCTGCCCTGGAACGCTTTTTAGGATCAGCCTGCGAAATAAAAAATTATCAACTTTTGTTAAACATGTGTGGGGATGCTGCTAATGCAGCTGATCAGATTGCTTAATTCTTGCTCCTCGCCAGGATAAACGAACTATGGGAATTTCAAATGGATCCCAATCAATCCTGGATAACCCTTACTGATCTTGGCCGGTTATTCGGCGTTTCAGCAGTATTTTGCGGCAAATTGCTCGGGGAAGCTGGCATGCGCGATACAGATGGCATGCCTAATGCTGCAGCCCTTGATGGGGGCTATGCCTTTCGCCGCCCTGAGCAAAATGCCAATCGCTCAATCCTCTGGAATCAGCAACGCTGCTCTGAATTGCTTTTAGAAAGAGGTTTACAACTAATGGATGAACAACAACTCATCTTGCAGTGGGCTGATCTGCTCTCTGCCCTCGATGAAGGCTCCCCTTCTATAGATACATCCCCTGCTCAAATGGCTGAAGATTTACCTGTGCATTTAGTTCCAGCAGTAAATCAGCGCTTACAAGTTATTGGTAGCTCCTTCCAAGTGCCAGGTCGTGAAGCGGTGGCGGCAGGAAATTCAAGATAGCTTTGTGTAGTTACAAATAAACTATTTGTGGATTTAGCTCGGCGCCAATTTTTACTTTTACTTAGCGGCAGTATTGCAGGCCTTGCTGTAGTTCAACCATCGCTTGCCAAAGCAGTTGTTGGCTTGAAGCAGAAACTTTTACCGTTTAAATCCCTGCGTATACCCTTACCTCTACCTGTTGATGGCCTTGATGCCACTGCTCAAACGCAGCAATATCAACTTTTTGAGGTTAAAGATCGCCTTGAAATCCCTAAGGGCTACAACCAGGAGCTACTCGTTAGCTGGGGGGATCCCGTTGGCGAAGCACGCTTTGGCTACAACAACGACTACCTAGCCCTTATTGCGCTAACGCCTGAGCAAGCCCTACTCACGGTGAATTTTGAATATATAAGCCCACTGCCGTGGCGCCAAGCCTTTAAGGAGGTGGTTGGTAAAAATCTGCCCTACAGCAGCGTGCAAGCTGGCCTTCTGCCCTATGGCGGCAAGATTGATGCTTTTTCACTGCCAAAAGAAGCGCCTTTTCGGCTTGAAATCGAACAACTAGCAGCAGAAGCATTAAGCGATCAAGGGCTTGGCGTAATTCGGCTGCAACGGTTAGCTAACGGCGGTTGGCGCCGCAACCCTGGCCCCCAAGATCGCCGCATTACAGGTCTTTCGGGCTTGAAAGATCCAAGCCAACTTTTACGTAGCACCGGCCCTGCAGTTGCCGTTTTTAATAGTGCTAATAGACAGGGTTACAACGATGGCCTCGGAGCAGCAATCATTGGCAGCTTTGGCAACTGCGCTGGGGGCACCACCCCTTGGGGCACGGTATTAAGCGCTGAGGAAAATTTCCAATCCCAGGTGCCAGAAGCCGTTTATGCAGATGGCAGCTCCTTCCCCCCTGCTGCCAAACCATTTCAATGCACAGAACAGGCCTTGAATGGGCTTGGCAATCCCTTTGGATTAGCGGGCAACAAATACGGCTGGATGGTGGAGCTGGATCCAGCCAACCCCCAAGATCCGGGCACGAAACACACAGCCCTTGGTCGCTTTCGCCATGAAGCGGTAGCAATTAGGGCAGATGCCGGTAAACCTCTAGAGGTGTATTCCGGTTGTGATCGCCGCGGCGGCCACCTTTATAAATTTGTAAGCCAAGGAGTGGTTCAAAACCGCAAAGATCCAGCTAACAGCGAGTTATTTAGTGCAGGAGTGCTCCATGGCGCCGTTTTTAATAGCGATGGCAGTGGTGAATGGCGTGCGCTTTTACCAACTACCCCTGTAGCACCAATCGCAGCACCGGTGTTATTACCCAGCTCCGATCGCAGTAAAGGGGGAGCAGAACTATTTAAAACTGCAGCTGATATCAATGCTTATCGCAAGCAGTTTCGCAACCTTGCTGATTTATATAGCGAACAGGGCGCGATTTTGATCGATGCTCACTTTGCTGCTAATGCTGCTGGTATCACCGGCACCGCCCGCCCAGAAGACACCGAGATCGATCCTCGCAATGGCGATTTATTAATTGCATTTACCTCTGGCTTACCCGGCGAGGAAGGGGTGCCAGATCAAACGATTTTCAAAGGGCCTAAAGGGCAAACCCCCTGGAATGAGGGCTGGATAATGCGGCTACGGGAAAGTGGCTTCGGCAAGTTCAATTGGAGCATGGTGGCAAGTGGCGGTAAACCACAAGAAGGCGGTTTGGGGTTTGCCAACCCGGATAATCTCGCCTTTGATCCCAGCGGTGCCCTTTGGATGGTTACCGATATCGGCACCAAAGAGCAAAACGACTACCGCAATGGTGGTGAATTCGGTAATAACGCTTGCTGGGTGTTGCCCACCAGCGGGCCTCAAATCGGCCAAGCTTTTTGCTTTGCAATTGGGCCGATGGAATGCGAACTCACCGGCCCCACCCCTAGCGCTGATGGACGCAGCCTTTTACTTGCGGTGCAACATCCCGGCGAACTGCACGGCCGCCGGGAGCAGGGGGCAAAAGAAGCCCGCGGCTTTGAGTTGCAAAACAACGCAGGAAAATCATTTAAACAGCTGCGTTGGGTACCCCTCGGTTCAAATTGGCCTGATGGCAGCAGTGCTTCATGGCCCCGGCCTGGGGTAGTGGTAATACGCCGCAGCGATGGCAGGGCTTTACTTAGCCCTAATTAAGGCTTTTGGTGGCTTGATTGAGCATCTCCTGCAGGTGGGCTTCATCTGTATGGCTGAGATTGGTTTGCAGCAGATGGGCATGAGGGGCATGGCTGCGCAACTTTTCAATCACGCGATCCGCTGTGGCTTCTTTCACCATCAAACAAAGTGCTGCACTGTTGGGGCGCAAGGTATCCCCCACCTCACGCAAGAAACCATCATTAATGCCTAGATCTGTAAGGGCACCAGAAGCAGCACCTACCCCCGCACCAACGGCAGCTCCAAGGAGGGGATTAAGGAAAATTAAACCCACCAAGCTGCCCCAAAAACCACCGCTCACAGCACCGGCGGTGGTGAGATTAAGGGCTTGATGTAATTCCACCTTGCCTTCGCTGTTGCATTCCACCACTACCGCATCTTCTAGTGAGATCAGGTGGTCTTGCTGCAATGCCACCAGCTCTTTACGCACATCTTGAGCTTCTGTAACGCTATCGAAACCAAGAACAATTAACTGACTCATGGAAGTGATTAGAGCTACCTAGTTACTAGCAGCATGAGGTAAAAAGCCAACTAATTGTTACGGCGTCTGTAGGAGCGCGGCATCGGACGAACTGGCTTTACTTCAGTGCGTTGCCAATGGGGGGTGGTGAAGCTTTCGTCTGCGGGCCAGCTTTCCTCTAACCAGCTTTCTTGAGCTGGGGTGCGGCGCGAAATTGCCTCCAAAGGCCTCTTAATTTGGCGGCGGGAGCTGGGCCGAGCAGCAGCAACCCCATCAACAAATTCACGGCCGCGATCAAGCCAGCCCTCAAGGCGTTCCTCTAAACCTGCATCAAAAAAACGATCTGCCATCAAGCATCAAGGCCGTATCTGCAGCTTAAGGCTGCTGCTGCGCAGCTGGCTTTCCCGCCATAAGCCAACAGCGCTGATTACCCAACCGCTGATCAATATCCCACCTAAAAATTCAGCCACCTTGTTCACCTGCCAGAAGCTTCGTGATTAGGGCTGAAGTTAAGGGCAAAACGCACATCCCAAACGCCAGCGTTATGAAGCTCACAACAATTGCGACAGGCCAAACCTTTACGGCGGCGGCGATAGGCAATTTTTTTACCGCAATGGCCGCAACAGGCCCACCAAGCAGCGGCTTGCAATGGCATGGGATAACTGTGGCGCAAACTCACCTGAAAGTTTTTCTCAACAGCATTAATCGAAGCCATGCGGGCCCGGAATTGGGGGCCATGCACCTCTTTTAAAAGCAGAATCCGATCTACCCAGGCATGGATCATTTCGTGGCAAAGGGTGCTCAAGGTGGCCTCTGGCGGCAGGGGCACCAGCAGCGGCTGCGAAAGCACAATTTCACTCAAGTGAGGCCCAAAGCGATATAAACCAGCGCTACGGCAAAGGCGGCCATCGCTCCAACGCAGTTGCAATGCTGGGTTAGCAAGCTGCCCTAAGGCGCTATCAAAATATTGACGATCCAAGCGATGGAACAGTGGCAGCAATGGTTCCAGGGGCATCATTTGATTTTGACGCCTTAACTAAAACAACGCAACGGAACGCCGTCCTTCAGACTTAAGCGATCACGGGCTGCCACCGATGGATCTTGATTGGGTTGTTGTTCGAGCTGTTAGCAGCAAGCTGCTTTTAGCGGGTGCCGGCGCTTTACTTCTTTATTGGACCGTTAGTGCCGTAAAACTTGTAATTAGCGCCCGTGGTATCAATCCACTACTGAAGCAATTTTTCAATCAGATTGCCTCAGGGCGGGTTGATGCCGCCTACTTGCTCACTACCAAGAGCTATAGGCAGCATGTGAACCGGCAGCAGTTCATCCGCTTTTTGGCTGGGCTACAACTAAATAAATATCGCAACTTGAAATCAGGGCGCCCCAGAATTCAAGAAGGCCAGATCATGCTCACGGTGAAATTAAAAAGTGATGGCAAAGAAGAACTGCCATTGGATTTTATTTTTGTGAAAATAGAAGATAACTGGCGGGTAGAGCGGATCAACCGTTTGGATTCCTAAACAAGGTTCACTTATGGCACCCACTTCTGTTGCAGCACGGGCAGAAGAGTTGCGGAGTTTGTTGATCGCTGCTGCCCATGCCTACTACGTGCTGGATGCACCGGCACTAGAAGATGCCGTATACGACCAGCTATATCGCGAATTACTTGAACTGGAGCAGGCCCATCCTGAATTAATTAGCGCCGATAGCCCAAGCCAACGGGTGGGGGGTGCACCAGCTGCGGGCTTCCAAAGCGTGGCCCATCGTATTGGCCTGCTGAGCCTTGATAACGCCTTCAACGCAGCTGAATTAACCAACTGGTACGCCAAATTGTTGCGGGTGCTCGAACTTGAACCCACCACTGAATTAGCGCTGGTGGGGGAACTGAAGATCGATGGCAATGCCCTAGCCCTTAGCTACGAAGCGGGGGTATTGGTGCGTGCCGCCACCCGCGGAGATGGCGAAAGCGGAGAAGACATCACCACCAATGGCCGCACGATTCAAAGCGTGCCGCTCAAGCTTCACCTGGAAAATCCACCGGCTTGGGTGGAAGTGCGCGGAGAAGCTTTTATCCCAGATAAAACTTTTGCTGCAATCAATGCCGAGAGAGCTTCCCGCAATGAAGCCATATTTGCCAACCCCCGCAATGCCTGCGCCGGCACCCTGCGGCAATTAAATCCCCAGGTGGTAGCCGCACGGAAACTGGATTTCTTTGCCTACACCCTGCACTTACCAAACGGCAGTGATAACCCCAGCAGCCAATGGGAAGCACTGCAGTGGCTAAAAAAAGCCGGCTTCAAGGTGAATCCAAACACCGCCCTACTCGCCAATTTGCAAGGGGCTGAACAATTTTGTAGCGATTGGGAGTTGAAGCGCCAGCAACTCGCCTATGCCACCGATGGGGTGGTGTTGAAATTAAACGAATTGCAGCTTCAGGCAGAGGCAGGCTTCACCCAAAAAGCACCACGCTGGGCGATCGCTCTGAAATATCCGGCTGAAGAAGCGCCAAGCCGCTTGCTAAGGCTCAGCTGCCAGGTGGGTCGCACGGGGGTGATAACACCGGTGGCTGAATTTGAGCCAGTAGCCCTTGCCGGCACCGTGGTGAGCCGCGCCACCTTGCATAACGCCAACCGCCTAGCCGAACTTGATCTGCATGCCGGCGACACGATCGTGGTGCGCAAAGCGGGCGAAATCATCCCCGAGGTGGTGCGGGTGCTGATCGAACTAAGGCCCGCTGCTGCCATGGCCTTGGCCTGGCCCCACAACTGCCCCGAATGCGGCTCTGAGCTGATGCGCGAGGCGGATGAGGCCGCAACCCGCTGCGTTAACAACAGTTGCCCGGCGATATTGCGGGGAACCCTGCGCCATTGGGTGAGCAAAGCGGCGATGGATGTGGATGGCCTCGGCTCAAAACTGATTGAACAGTTAGTGGAACAAGGCCTGGTGCGATCGATCGCTGATCTCTACCGGCTTGATGGAGCCCTGCTGGCCAGCTTGGAGCGCATGGGCCTAAAGAGCGCAGAAAACTTGGTGGCCGCTTTGCAGGCATCAAAACAAAAGCCCTGGCATCGGCAGCTTTATGGGCTTGGTATTCACCATGTGGGCGACGTAAACGCAAAAGCGTTAGCTAAAGCTTTTAGATCGGTTGATGCCCTAGCAGCTGCAAGCGAAACGCCGGAATTGATCACGGCAGTATTTGGCATTGGCGCTGAAATCAGCCAAAGCCTGCAGCAATGGTTTGGCACCAATGCCAACATTGAATTAATTGAGCAGCTGCGTTCTATCGGTTTTTGTCTTAGGGATTCAACAGAAACGGAATCAAACGAAGCGGCACCATTGGCGGGTAAAACCTTTGTGATCACTGGAACATTGCCAAGCATGGGGCGCAGTGAAGCCCAGGAGTTGATCGAAGCAGCAGGCGGCAAGGTAACCAGTGCCGTTAGCAAAAAAACCAACTACCTAGTAGCAGGCGAAGAAGCGGGCAGGAAACTAGATAAAGCCACCGCACTCGGGGTAAGAGTATTGAGCGAAGCGGAGTTGCGGGAAATGCTTGATTAGATTAATTAGGACAATTTAAAAGTTGCAATGCTCCCACCTACAGAACCCGTTGTATTTAAATGGATAAAAGCTGAATGCGGCAGAATTAAATATCAAGAACTGGCTGGGAGGAGTGGGCCGCTTGCGAAAATAAGGCTTTACTGGTTTGTTTTAATCGCCGCTATTCGCGATACCAAGCTACCTTAATTATCAATAGCTTCGTTATTACTTAATACCCTTTGTGCAGCCTTGCCAACAAACCAAACACTAGCAAGGGTTGCAAATAAACCGATAATCCTCACGGCCCAGCTCAGTGGATCTGCCCTGCCGGAGAGCACATCACCAAAACGGGCCACATCGCCAGCCAATGCGCCGAGGCCACAAAATAAGATCGTGCCCGGTAAAATACCAATTAAACCAATGTTGTAATCCCTCAGGCTCACCTCACTTAAGCCATAGGCAAAATTAAGTAAGCTGAATGGAAATGCAGGCGAAAGCCGCGTTAATAGAACTAATTTTAAGCCCTCTTTGCTAACAGCTTGTTCAAGCGATTGCAATTTCGGCACTGCTGCTAAACGGCGGCGGGCCCAATCCCTCAGCCAATGGCGACCAAGCAAAAATGCCATTTCCGCCCCAAGGCAAGCACCGAAAAACACCACCAAACTGCCCCACCATGGCCCATAAAGGGCACCCGCCAACATCGAAGCCCACACCCCTGGCAACAGGAGCGTTACCCACACCGCGTAGAGGGGCACAAATAAAACCGCCCCCCAAGGGGATTGCAGCAAGGGCAGCACCTGGCTGAGCCAGGAATATGAATCATGCATGATTAGCAATAATGTTCTGTGAAGTTAGAAAATTCCGTGGCCCCCAGATATGCCTCATTTATTTCCAAGTTAACCGCAATCGGGATGTTCATGGCATGGTGCGTAGGGAACTGATTCCATAAGCAAGCATGCAGAAAGCACCTAGCAATGCCAATGGATTTGAACCCTTTGAATATGTATTTGAACAGCATGTAAGAGCCGAGAAGCTTGATAGCTATTACAAATTCTGCGAGCAGCTGCACCTCTTAGCTAGCCAGCAACCCGGTTACATCTACCACGAGAGGCGCTTGTTAGCGGGGGACGGTGAGATTCGCCACTTTCAAACCATTCTGCGCTTTGATAGCCCAGAAAATTGCATCAACTGGCTAGAGAATCCGGAAAGACGCAGGCTTTTGCGTCAGGAGGAAGAACAAAATTATTTCCAATACAGCGGCCATGGAAACTGGCAGAGCTATGCACGCTGGCTGGCTCGCAGCATTACTAAACCCACGCCAAAGTGGAAAGTAAGCCTGCTGGTTTTGCTCACTCTTTATCCCACTGTGATGGTACTAACACCATTGCTGCATCTGAGCCTTAGGGGGGTTGCTTATCCTATAAAGATGTTAATCAGTAATTCCCTATGCGTAGCAGCAACTTCTTGGATTTTAGTGCCTATTGTAAGCCGCATTTACAGTAATTGGCTCCAGGGAAACCTCGGCCGCTGGCAACGTTGCTTTGCGCTTTCATCGCTGATAATTATTTTTATCCTGCTGCTCAATGGTTTCCTGGCCCTGCCAAAGAGCCTCTGGGGTTAATTATAATTTGAAACTGCGAATAGAACTGAAAAATGGAAAAGCCTGGTGATAGCCATTGAAAACACATTAATCCAAATCCCCTAAACGTTTGCGCGCCAGATCAGCCTGCGCTTCTGCCTCCATAAGGTTGGCACGGCACTCAAGCACCACATCTGCTGGTGCCTTATCAGCAAAATTTGGATTCGCAAGGCGGCTGGCTAAACCGGCGATATCTTTTTCTGCTTTTGCTAAATCTTTCTCCAAGCGGCTGCGCAAAGCATCAAGATCTTGCTCCGGCAATTGCAACTGCACCTGAGATGTACCACTAATACCCATTAACGAACGAGGCATTTCAGGCATTTCAGTGCTGATTTCCACCAATTCTGCTTTTATTAATACAGCTAAATCTGGTATTGCTAATTTAAGCACTTTTAGCAACTCAGGCCGAGCACTAGTTATTACTAGCCTTGATACTTTCTGCGCTGGTTTCATTCCGCCTGTGGCCCTTAGGTTGCGAGCTACTCTTACTAATTCGATCATTTCAGCAAAATTATCTTCCAATTCAAGATCTATCGCCTGCAGATCAAGCGCTGGCCATGGCTCCAAAGCCAGTAGTTTTTGCTCTGGAAATCCAGTTAATCCATGCCACAATTCTTCTGTGAGATGGGGCATTAATGGATGCAACATAACAAATAATTCAGTTAATACCTTTGCCAACACTTGGCGGGCAGTTCGCTGCTGGGCTGGATCTTGTAGGCGGCGTTTTAGTAATTCAATACTCCAATCACATACCTCGTTCCAAGCAAATTCATAGAGCACCTTTGCTGCTTCCCCAAGACCATAGGTTTCATACTTTTCAGCGCTTTCCTGGTTTACCCGAGCTAAGCGTGAGAGGATCCAACGATCAGCCTGTTGCAACATTTCCGGATCGGGATTGCCAAGGCTTTGCGGCGTTTCACCATCCAGATTCATCAGCGCAAATCGGGTGGCGTTCCACAGCTTGTTTGCAAAATTACGCGCTGCTTCTACGGTGGCTGAACTATCGGTTTTGCGGTTGTAATCAAGCCGAATATCTTGGCCGGCACCCGCCACCTCTCGCACCAAAGCAAAACGCACCGCATCGGCGCCATAGCGCTCAATCAGTAGCAATGGATCGATGCCATTTCCAGCTGATTTACTCATCTTGCGGTTTTGTTCATCCCGCACTAGGCCGTGGATATAAACATCTTTAAAAGGCATTTGGCCGGTAAATGCACCGGCCAGCATCGTCATCCTTGCCACCCAGAAAAAGATGATGTCGAATCCGGTTACAAGCAAGCTGGTGGGATACCAACGCTTGAGATCAGCGGCCGCACTATCGGGCCAGCCCAGAGTAGAAAAAGGCCATAAACCACTAGAAAACCAAGTATCCAGCACATCTGGATCCTGCTCAAGGGCTACACCAACTCCAAATTGGAGCTCTGCTTTTTGCAAAGCTTCTGCATGATCGCTGGCTACCACATATGGAGTATTACTTGTTATTTCTCCTGCGGTTTCACTAATAACAAACCAAGCGGGAATGCGATGCCCCCACCACAACTGGCGGCTGATACACCAATCGCGGATGTTAGTTAACCAATCCAGATAAACCTTGCTCCAACGCTCTGGCACAAATCGGGGTTCAACTTTTTCAAATGCTTCACGGCAATTAGCCGCTAAAGGTTCGGTGCGAATAAACCACTGGGTGGAAAGCAGCGGCTCCACCGGCACCTTTCCTCGATCTGAATAGGGAACGTTGTGCACATAAGGCTCGGTTTTAACCAAAAAGCCCAGTGCCTCCATCTCTGCTACCACCGCCTTGCGGGCTACAAAGCGATCTAAGCCTGCAAATTCAGCGGCGGCCTCATTCATGGTGCCGTCTTTTGCAATCACCGTGATCAATGGCAGGCCGTGGCGTTTTCCGATAGCGAAATCGTTGGGGTCGTGGGCGGGGGTTACCTTCACGCAACCGGTACCAAACGCCGGATCTACATGTTCATCAGCAACGATTGGGATTTCCCGGCCCACCAAGGGCAGCGTGAGGGTTTTACCAACTAGGGCGGCATAACGGGAATCATCGGGATTCACCGCTACTGCTGTATCGCCAAGCAAGGTTTCTGGCCTTGTGGTGGCCACCTCGAGGAAATCACTACCACTGCTTAATGGATAACGGAAATGCCATAGGAAGCCATCTACCTCTTTCATTTCCACCTCCAGATCGCTTACTGCAGAACCGGAAGCTGGGCACCAATTCACCAGGTATTCGCCGCGATAAATCAAGCCCTGATCATGCAAACGAATGAAGGCCTCCACCACCGCCGCGCTGCAACCGGCATCAAGGGTGAAGCGTTGCCGCTGCCAATCCACTGAATAGCCAAGCCGGCGCAATTGAGAAACGATCGTGCCGCCACTTTCTGCTTTCCAGGCCCAAGCCCGCTCCAAAAATGCCTCACGGCCAATCAGCTCTTTACTTGTGCCTTCTGCCTTTAATTGCTTTTCAAGGATTGTTTGTACTGCGATCGAAGCGTGGTCTGTGCCTGGCAGGCAGAGCACATTTTTACCGCGCAAGCGTTGAAATCGAACGATCGTGTCTATTAGGGCCGTATTAAAGGCATGGCCCATATGCAGGCTACCGGTCACATTTGGAGGAGGGATCACCAAAGCGAATGGTTCACCTGCTGCATTGGGATCAGCATGAAAGGCCCCTTGGGTCTCCCAGGCACGTTGCCAACGGGTTTCTGTGCCTAAAGGGTCGTAAGTTTTAGCAAGGGCCTCGGGCACAAAGGTTCATCGGCTTTAGGCCATGCTCTCAAAACGCCAAACCAAGTAACAATCCGATAACGCTTTAACCAATCCTTAAGCTCAGTTATTCAAAAAAGTTAGAGCCGCTTTTTCACCGCTGGACTACACACCCCAGCTAGCGCAGCTGCAGCAGCGCCACAGCGTGATCCTCAAGCAACTAGCGGGCCAAACGGTGGTGTTATGCCTTGGTGATATACACCAATTGTTGGGCCACAGTTTTAATGCTGGCGAACTCGTTTTACTTAAAGGGCTTTGCAGCGCTGAAAACGAGGCATTTGCTTTAGTGCAACGCCATCAGCCGCAACTGCTGATCTGCCACGACCAGTTGCTGCCAGGCAACGGCATCCAGCTCATTGAGCGCTGCAAAGCAATCCAACCAAAATTAAAAACTCTGCTGCTGGTAAGCAAACCAGCCAGTTTCGAACTGCAGTTGGCATTAAAAGCAGGGGTAGATGCAATTTGCAAAGCAGATCGCATTGGCCAAGGCACCATGGCGCAAGCACTTAAAAGCATCGCAATCGGGGGCCACTACATCGATCAAGGCCTTCTCAATAGCAATGCTGCGGCCACTAAAAAGCTTTCGCCCAGGCAGCTGGAGGTGTTGCAGGAACTTTGCCTAGGTGCCAGCACAAAGCAGGTGGCAAAGCGATTAGGGATAACTGAAAACACCGCTAAGGGCTACGAAAAGCAGCTCTACGAAAAACTGGATGTGAGCGGACGCATGCAGGCGGTGATGGAAGGCCTGCGATTGGGCCTTTTGCAGGCAAACTAGATAAGCCGAGCTCTGCAACCATGGCCCTTGATCTAAACGATCCAGATCTAGAGTTTTCCGATTTGGTATATGCGTACCAAAGCTGGGTATTAGCTGTACTCAACGATGAAAAACTAAACCCCGAAGGGGAAAAGCTCAACAACGAAGAAATCGCAGAGGATGCAATGAATGCCTTGCGTTTCTTGCCATCAGAAGTAACTACCGCAGTGGAAACCACCTTGGCTCGCGCCTACGAGGTTGATGCTGAAGAACTCGCCGATTTCCTGTTCCCTGAGGATTAAAGGCTTAACTCTGGGGGGTTGTTTCTAACGATCCCACTAAAACTTCAAATTGCTTTTGCTGGCCAAGCCATAGGGCTTCCTCCCTAGCGCTTGGCAGCAGCTGGCAAAATATAAAGGCATCAGCAAGTGTTATTAAGGCGGGCCTAGGGCAGCTTTAAATCGTGCCCTACTCGTGAGAGAAACAGGTTCGGAGCCCTAACGCAAAATACTAATGAGAACAGATCTATCCATCCGCACAACAGCGCCCTACCTGGGAATGCTGATTTTATCTGCTCTACTAGATTTATTTGGCACACATAATCGCTTTAAGGTTGCTCAAGAAATTGCTTATAGGTTTTCCTTTAGCAACTCTTCGCCATTTTTAGCTATTTTATCCACATCACTTTGGATTGCTGGCGCAAGCTTTTGGGCGTATTTACTATTAAAGATTGTTCCCGCAGTTATTGGCCGCACAAACCTAAACAGAGGAGCATTAAGAACAATTGGCTTACTAGCAACAGCTCAATTTCTCGACAATCTTGTGCTGATCTTTATAGACCTAATGGGTACTAATATGAAGTCTTATCAATTACTTATTGAGGGAATAATACTTTATCTTACGATCGGCTTTATATTTGTATTTTGGTATTGGTTTTTCGACTACCCAGGGAGGAATAAAGTTTTATCATCAGAGATTACCGCAAATGTCAACCGAATATCTTTCCCTGAAGAGATGGCATCTGGGGCGAATAATTGGCAGCCTGGATTACTTGATTATTTTTTCCTGGCGATGGTGGCAGGCATCAATCTAGGTATTGCAGAAGGGCATTCTCTAATTGGCTCTCGCCTCAAAGTAGCTCACTTATTTCATACCCTATGCATGAGTGGGATTTTCATAATCATTGTTGCCAGAGCAATCGACACAATGTTTTGATCAATGCCCGGTGTCGGTTTCGAACCAACGACATCCTGCTTGTAAGGCAGGCGCTCTACCGCTGAGCTAACCGGGCGATTTATCTATTGTGCCAAACCGTGGAACCCGCAACACTGGGGCAAGTGCATCCTTGATATTTGGCTACAGGCCGCCGCCACGATCAATTCACAAATTATCTAGCCCTGCCCTACGGCTTTATCTGCTGGTTTTGGCTTGGCTGGAGTGGTTTTTTGGTGGGATCGATAGCTTTCTGGTTTGGCGGCCTCTGGTTATCACCAGATCTTGATACCAATTCCCGGCCCAGCCGCCGCTGGGGGCCGTTGGCATCGCTATGGATGCCATATAGGAAATTGGTAAGGCATAGGGGCTGGCTATCCCACACACCAATTCTTGGTAGTGCCTGCAGGCTTTGCTATTTAGCGATCCTGTTACTGCTCGCTGCCGCAGTTTTACAGCCAATCGGCTGCCCAAGCCCAATCGCTTTACTGAGCTGCTGGCAGCAGTTATGGCAACAGCAAAAACCGCTAGTAATAATTGCCATAAGCGCTACTGAAGCAAGTGCCTGGCTGCATTTGATCCAAGATGGCGATCCAATGCCGCTCTGATTTCAGTAATCGTGGAAGCTTTTAACAAATTGATCGCTGTAGTAGCCAAGTTGCGGGATCCAGAAAGTGGTTGCCCCTGGGATCTCAAGCAAACCCACAGCTCCCTCATCCCTTATGTGCTGGAAGAAGCCCATGAGCTGGTAGACGCAATTCGCTACAGCAGCGATCAGCACCTTGCAGAAGAACTCGGGGATTTGCTTTTGCAAGTGGTGCTCCATGCCCAAATCGCTAAAGAACGCGATGCCTTTGATCTTGAGCAAGTGATAAATAGCATCAGCGCCAAGCTGGTGCGCCGCCATCCCCATGTATTTAACCCAGAAGTGCCGGCCCTTAGTTGGGAAGAAATCAAAGCAGAAGAGCAGAGGGCCCGCGGTGAAACCCAGGTGGGGTTAGCTGCTGAACTGCAACGCAAAATACGCAGCC
>Ga0310318_10029_pt1 | contig 16935 bp, 20 predicted proteins | sample LakEriER1TotalB5_FD_194719 | JGI IMG/M metagenome (GOLD analysis project Ga0310318, IMG submission 194719) | Enriched freshwater cyanobacterial communities from Lake Erie, Ontario, Canada - ER10.Total.B5 (v2) (version 2) | ecosystem: Environmental > Aquatic > Freshwater > Lake | place: Canada... | reverse complement strand
TGGCTGCTGCCCAGTCCACCCCCGTGGCATTGAGCGCACCTGCGATCGGTTGATCCCTTCACCTCCTGGCCCTAGGGCTTGAGCTGAACCAAAGCCCCCTCTTTACGGAGGGGGTTTTTTAATGGCTGGCTCTAGCAGACACCACAGGGCTAAACCGCCGGACTGCGGCCTTTGTAGGCTCCAGTAAGCACGATTTCCCCATGGGCAGCAGCTTCGGCGACCTCTTCCGCATCAGCACCTTCGGGGAATCCCACGGCGGTGGGGTCGGGGTGATTGTCGATGGCTGTCCGCCCCGGCTGAAGCTGGATCTGGCCGCTATCCAGGCAGAACTGGACCGGCGCAAACCAGGCCAGAGCCGGATCACCACGCCCCGCAAGGAGGAAGACCAGGTGGAGATCCTCAGCGGCCTGCTGGATGGCGTCACCCTGGGCACGCCCATCGCCATGGTGGTGCGCAACAAGGACCAACGCCCCGTCGATTACAAGGAGATGGAGGTGGCCTTTCGCCCCTCCCATGCCGATGCCACCTACCAGGCCAAATACGGCATCCAGGCCAGCAGTGGTGGCGGCCGGGCCTCTGCCCGCGAAACGATTGGCCGGGTGGCAGCCGGCGCCATCGCCAAACAGCTACTGGCCAAAGCCCATGGCACCGAAGTACTGGCCTGGGTGCGGCGCATCCACACGATTGAGGCCGAGATTGATCTGGCTGGCGTCACCCTGGAGGCGATCGAACGCACAATTGTGCGCTGCCCCGATCCGGTGGTAGCCGAACAAATGATTGCCCGGATCGAGGCGATCGGCCGCGAGGGTGATTCCTGCGGCGGCGTAATCGAGTGCCTGGTGCGCCGACCGCCCGTGGGCCTGGGCATGCCGGTGTTCGACAAGCTGGAGGCCGACCTGGCCAAGGCCCTGATGTCCCTGCCTGCCACCAAGGGCTTTGAAATCGGCTCGGGCTTCGGCGGCACCCTGCTCAAGGGCAGTGAACACAACGATGCCTTCCTGCCTAGCGAAGATGGACGCCTGCGCACGGCCACCAATAACTCCGGCGGCATCCAGGGCGGCATCAGCAATGGCGAAGTGATCCAGCTGAAGGTGGCTTTCAAGCCCACCGCCACGATTCGCAAGGCCCAAGCCACGATCACCGCCAGCGGCGAAGCCACCACCTTGGCCGCCAAGGGCCGCCACGACCCCTGCGTGCTGCCGAGGGCCGTGCCAATGGTGGAGGCGATGGTGGCCCTGGTGTTAGCCGACCACTTGCTGCGTCAACAGGCTCAGTGCAGCCTTTGGTGAGTGCGCCCGGCCAGCTGCCGAACCAGGCCAGCTAATTGGGGATCCAGGTGCCCTGGATCCTGGCCCAGGCCGGGGCCTGGGGGCGCAACGAACAGGCGACCACCTAGGGCGACAGCATCAACCCCCTGCTCCAGCCAGGGCAGCACATCGGCGCAGGCCAGCCCCCCAGCAGCAATACAGAAGGGCAGGGGCCCCAGCGGGCCCGCCAGGGAGGCCCAATAGCTGGGCCCGAGGGGCCGCGCCGGAAACAATTTGACGATTGAGCAGCCCAGCCGCTGGGCCTGGTGCACTTCGGTGGGGCTCTGGACCCCCGGCACCAAGGTGAGGCCCAGCTGGCGGGCCCGCTGTAGCAGCTGCGGATCGAAGATCGGTGACACCGCATAGTCCAGGCCCCCGTTAGCCACAGCCTCCAGCTGCTCCGGGACCGTGACCGAGGCCGCCCCGAGGCGCAGGCACGGGAATGCGGCCGCCAGGCTTAGGCAGCCCTCGCTCCAGGTCCTAGAGGGCTCCACCGCAAGTTCAACATGAACAAGACCCACCGCCTGGAGCCTCTCCAGCTGACGTTGGGCCTGTTGGATCGTGCGCGGCCGCAAAACGGCCAGCAGGGGCTGGGCAACCAAGGACTGCACCAGCCCCTTGGGATCAGAGATCCCAAGGGGGCGACGCTCAGACGTATTCAGCGACCTGAACCGGACTGCGGATGAGCAGCTCCTGCAGGCCCTCCGCGTCCACGGTTTCCTTCTCCACCAGCATGTCGGCCAGTTCATCGAGAACCGAGCGATTGTTGGTGAGCACGCTGGTGGCCCGCTTATAGGCCACGGCCACCAGCTCAGACACCTCCTCGTCGATGGCGGCAGCGGTGTCTTCGGAGAAGTCGCGCTCGGCGCCGATGTCACGGCCCAGGAACATGCCCCCCTGGGCACGGCCCAGGGCCACGGGACCAAGGCGATCACTCATGCCAAAGCGGGTGACCATCTGGCGGGCAACCCGGGCCACCTGCTGGAGATCGTTGGAGGCACCGGTGGTGACTTCATCTTCGCCATAGACGATTTCCTCAGCGACACGGCCGCCCAGGGCCACGGCCATCTGGTTCTGGAGATAGGAGCGGGAATAGAGACCCGATTCCATCCGCTCTTCACTGGGGGTGAAGAAGGTGAGGCCGCCGGCCTGGCCGCGGGGAATGATGCTGATCTTCTGAACCGGGTCGTAATCAGGCATCAGGGCGCCGACCAAGGCATGGCCGGCCTCGTGGTAAGCCACTAGGCGCTTGCGCTTCTCGCTCATCACCCGGTCCTTTTTCTCAGGTCCGGCCATCACGCGCTCGATTGCGTCGTTCACCTCATCCATGGAGATTTCGGTGAGCTCATGGCGGGCCGCCAGGATCGCCGCCTCGTTGAGCAGGTTGGCCAGGTCGGCGCCGGTGAACCCGGGAGTGCGGCGAGCCACCTTGTCGAGGTCCACGTCCTTGGAGAGGGTCTTGCCGCGGGCGTGGACGCCGAGGATCTGGAGGCGGCCGGCGTAGTCGGGGCGGTCAACGACCACCTGGCGATCGAAGCGACCCGGCCGCATCAGGGCGGCATCGAGCACATCAGGCCGGTTGGTGGCAGCCACAATGATGATGCCGGTGTTGCCCTCAAAGCCATCCATCTCGGTGAGCAGCTGGTTGAGGGTCTGCTCGCGCTCATCGTTGCCACCGCCGAGGCCAGCGCCCCGCTGGCGGCCCACGGCATCAATTTCGTCGATGAAGACGATGCAGGGGGCATTCTTTTTGGCCTGTTCGAACAGGTCGCGCACCCGGGAGGCGCCGACGCCCACGAACATCTCAACAAACTCCGAACCGGAGATCGAGAAGAAGGGCACGCCCGCTTCGCCAGCAACGGCTTTGGCCAGAAGGGTTTTGCCGGTGCCGGGAGGGCCCACCAGCAACACGCCCTTGGGAATCTTGGCGCCGACGGCCGTGAAGCGATCGGGGTTCTTGAGGAAGTCGACCACCTCGGTGAGCTCGAGCTTGGCGCCCTCAATGCCGGCCACATCGCCGAAGGTCACCTGGGTTTGGGGCTCCATCTGGACCCGGGCCTTGCTCTTGCCAAAGTTCATGGCCTGGTTGCCGCCGCCTCCCTGGGCGCGGCGCAGCAGGAAGAACAGGCCCCCAAGCAGCAGCAGCGGGAAGATCAGACTGCCCACGGCCTGCTGCCAGGCGGCCGGCTCCCGGCTGGGTTGGACGGCGATGTCGACGTTATGGGCCGTGAGCAGCTTGAGCAGGTCCTTGTCAGGGGCAAGGTTGACAACGGCCCGCTGGCCGTCGTTCTCGACGACCTGGGCGGTGCCGCGGTCCGGCGAAATCAACACCCGCGACACGGAGTTGGCCTCCACAGCCTCAACGAAATCGCTATAGCGCAGGGTGCGGGTCGCCTGGGCGGGATCGGGCCGGGGGTCGAGGAAGGCGGTGCCCACGGCGATCACCACGATCGCCACTAGCACGTAGAGACCCGCATTGCGCCAACGCTTCTTCACCTTGCTCTCTCCGATCGGTTTAGTAAAGGAATGTTAAACGGCACCAGGCGAGAGCTGGCGCCCACGGAAGTCCTGCCCCTCAGGCAGCGCGCAGAACCTCCACCACGCTACGGAAGGCGAACCATTCCGGGATCTCCTCGCCGCTGCGCAGCATCTGGCGGAACTGGGTGCCACTGAGCTTGCGCACGTGCAGGCCCCGGGCCTCGGCGTGTTCGGCGGTGACGTAGCCCTCCTCCTCGGTGTAGACGAGATTGAGCGAAGGCACGGTTTCCATGCCCAGCTCGCTGGCGTTGTCGCGGGCGAAATCCTGGGCCTGGTAGGGGCCGTAAAAGTCGTCACCCGTGATCGAGCTCTTGCAGCCGGCCATGTCGCGGCCAATGATGAAGTGGGTGCAGCCGTAGTTCTTGCGGATGATCATGTGCTGCAGGGCCTCGCGCGGGCCGGCCATGTGCATCGAATAGGGCAGGTAGGCCCAGCGAATGCGGGGGTTATTGACCTCAGCGGCGAGGCGCTCATAGGTCTGAAAGCGCACCGCGCCGGAGATGTCGTCGTCCTGGGTGGGGCCACAGGTGGGATGGACCAACACCACCCCCTGGTCGCTGACGTTGCTGGCCTCCAGGGCCTTTGTGAACAGCTCGTAGTGGGCGCGATGGATGGGGTTGCGGCACTGGAAGGCGACCACGTCCTGGCCCTCTGGCAGGGTGGCGCGCACCTCAGCCGGGCTTTTGCAGGGGAACACCCGGCTGGGCAGCTCCAGGCCCTCAATCGGCCCGCCCAGATAAAAGCGCCCCCGCTCGGTGGCGATCATCTTCACGGCGGGGTGTTCCAGGGAGGTGGTGCCGTAGCAGCCGAGGGCCTCACGGGCCTTGTCAGGCTCCCAGCGACTCTCCACGGTCATCACCGCCAGGTTCTGGCCCCTGTAGGTGAGCAGTAGGCGCTGGCCGACCAGCACATCGTCGCGCTGGGTGTCCATCACGATCGGCAGGCCAAAGAGCAGGCCGCTGCTGGTGCGGTGGCTGGCCACCACCGAGAGGTAGTCCTCCTGGGGCATGAAGCCACGCAGGGGCGAGAAGCCACCCACCATCAGCAGCTCCACGTCACAGGCATTGCGGTCGCTGCACTCGATCACGTGGTGGACGCCGGCCTTAACGGCATCGCGCTGCTCCGCCGGCACCCGCAGATCAACCAGCACCCCGCCATGGGGGGCGATCAGGCCATGGGAAGCGGGTCCGGCGGCGAGGGTGCTGGTCATCGGCTCGGCTGAAGGCAGCTAGGCGGGGATTCTCCCAGAGCGCGCGCATCGGACCTGAAGCGCAGTCAAAGACGACAGGAGCCCCAAGCCGCAAGAGCCCCTAACCAGGGCCGACCAACCATAAAAAAAGGGGGCCTGAGCCCCCCTAGATGGTTGAGATCACTGGATCTAGATGGCTCGAAGAGCTCTGCTTGCCAGCCTGGCCAGGCTGGAGCTAGGGCTGCAACCCCAAGCCCCTGGAGAGGAAGTCCCAGGCGCTTGGAGTTGGGGAGCCCAGCCCATTTAGACCTTTTCGAGACGGCCGTAGAACTGGCCGGTGACTTTGACGTCAACGACAGGCTTGCTACCCATGTCAGTGTCAGAGGGTTGGATGGCCGTGAACACCCCGGCGAATTCGCCGGTCGCCGCGTCAACCTTGGTGATCGACAGGTTCATGGAGCCGGTGCCGTCGACATAGCGCTTGACGTTCTCCTTGAGGAGGTCGGCGTCATCGCCAGCGGGCACCAGGCCCATGGCGCTGCTGTAGCCGGTGGTCAGACCCCGGCCCTTGGGATCCAGAAAGTTGCTGGTGCGGTAGCTGGGAGCCCGATAGCTGCCATCGAAATCCGTGCTGGTGCTGATCGAAGCACCATCAGCCGTGGCCAGCAGTTGCTTGCTGGAGAAGGTGAAGGGCACTTCCTCACCACCGGGCAGCAGCACGGTGACGGGTTGGAAGTCGATGCCACCAAGCTCCTTAAAGGAGAGCTTGCCGTCCTGCTGGGTCAGGTCCCCATAGACCTGATCAAGGCTGGAGGTGTAGCGGGTGAGGATTTTGCCAGCGACGAATAGGGCTTCCTGGCGTTTGTTCGCCGGCTCGCCCTTCACAAACACCTCGCTGGGGTGCATGCAAATTTCACGCAGCTGGTACTTGGCCGAGCCGTCCAAGGGGATGGTGCCCCGGGCGGAATCGGGGAGGGTCGGGCAGTCGTTCGCCAGACCGGTGTTGTGGATGTCTGCGTAGGTGAGACTGGCCCGATCCACAGCCTTGGCGTCACCGCCGCACGCGGTGACCAGGGTGAGGCAGAGCGCCAGCACGAGGGCCAGCAGGGGACGGAAACGCATAGTGGGAAGCCGTTCAGGCAGGGAAAAACCTCGTGTTTTGGGGTTAACCCAAACGCGATAGTACCGGTGCTAATCCCTGATTCCGCGTACCATTGCGCGGCTCTCAACAACCTGTAAGCGGGAGCGCCATCCCCAGGCTCCATGCGCGACGCCAATCCCCACGACAACCCCGAACCCAGGGCCTGGGAGCCCAGGCTCCAAGCCCTGCTCGCCGATGTGGATGTCATCGCCGCCGACCTAGAGGACCAGCCAGAACAGCTGCTCACCCTGTTGCGCCAGATCGAGGCCCTGCACCGGCGCATCCAGGACGGTCCCTTCCGCACCAGCCTCCCCGCCGATCGCCACCAGTTCTTCACGCTGCTGCAGGCCATGGAGACCAGTGGCGGCTGGCCCTATATCCCCCGCCTGCAGCTGCGCACCTTCCTCGACCTACTGGAAAGGGACGACCAGGAGCTGCCCATTGGTTTGGCCCAAGAAGCCTGTGGGGCCCAAGCCGTGATCGCAGGGGATGGGGCCGACTCCAAGTGAACGGCGCAAGGCCGGCCGCTCCCTTGGGATCAACCTCAAGCCCTAGGCCCTAGGGCCAGCAAGGCCGTGAGCAGCTGGTGGGCGATCGCCAACTTGCTCGCCGGGGCCAGGGTTTGGCAGCGGTCCCCCGGCCCCAATAGCCAGCCCTGATTGGTTGACGCTCCGAAGCCGGCGCCAGGCCCATCGATGGGGTTGGCAAACAGCAGGTCGCAGCCCTTGCGGGCGAACTTGAGCCTGGCCTGCTGGAGCCCATCGCCCGACTGGGCGGCAAAACCGAGGATCCTTTGGCCCGCAGGTCGATGGGCCACTAGTTGCTGCAAGAGATCGGGCACCTCCTGCCAGCCGGCCGCCATGGCCTCTGCCAGGGCTGACTTATCGAGTTTGCCGGCTTGGGGCCGGGCGGGCCGGTGATCGGCCACGGCCGCCGCCATGGCAATGGCCGTGGCGGCAGGTTGGAGGTCGCTCAAGCGCTGCTGCAGCTCGGCTCCAGTGCTGATCGGATGGCAGCGGAGGCCCTCGAGCCAGGCGGGTTCCACGGCCAGGGGCCCATGGACCAGATCCACCGTGGCGCCCCGCAGCCGGGCAGCCTGGGCGAGCAGCACGCCCATGCGCCCCGTGCTGGGGTTAGTAAGGCAGCGGGCCGGATCGAGCCATTCCCGGGTGGGGCCAGCGGTGACAAGCAGGTGCTGGCCGGCCCAATCGCGGCGCCAGCCCCAAAGGTCGAGGGACTCCAGGGCCAGGAGCAGGGCGGCGGGTTCGGCCATGCGGCCAGCCCCCTGGCGATCGCAGGCCAGCAGGCCCGTACTAGGGCCGAGGGGCAACACCCGCTCAAAGGTCTGCAGGGCTTGCCAGTTGCGGGCCACACCGGGGGATTGCCACATGGCCGTATTCATCGCCGCAGCCGCCAAAACCGGCGCCTCGGTCGCCAGGAGCACCGAGGCCAGCAAGCTGTCGCCGAGTCCATGGACCCAACGGGCCAGGCTGGTGGCACTCAGGGGCGCCAACAAGACCAGCTCGGCCCATTCGGCCAGCTCGATGTGGAGCGGCCGGGATTCGCGGTGGTTCCACTGGTCGCCATCGAGGGCCACCGCTGCCCGGCTGAGGCTGGCCAGGGCCGGGGCACTGACCAGCTGGGCGGCACTGGGGGTGAGCACGCAGCGCACCTGGGCGCCCCGCTGGACCAGGGCGCTGACCACCTGGGGCAGCTTCACAGCCGCAATGCTGCCGCTGATTCCCACCAGGATGCGCCGGCCCGCCAAGGGATCGGGCGCGGCCTGATCGGGGTCCCGGTCGCTAGTCCCCATCAACTAGTCCTCATCGAAGGGTTCCTGATCGACCAGATGCACGTAGGGCCTGGCCAGGTCAGGGCGGTGGATGGCCAGGGCTCGCATCAGGTGCCAGTCACTCAGGCCTTCAAAGGCGGTGGGGTAATCGTCGTCGTCGAGGCGTTGGGCCAGCTCAGCGATCGACGCCTCATCAAAGCCATCCAGCAGCTCGGGGGTGATCGCTCTAGGCGCGGCCAAAGGGGACTCGTTCACGACTGGGCCGGATGGGGACGCTCCCATTGTCGATGCTGCACGCCGCCCCCGTCTGCAGATCCTCACAGCCGATCACCGGTTGCCCTAGTCCGTAACCAGGCCAGGAGGCACCCCGAGCCAGCCCTGAACCCGCCCCCTAGGGCGCTCCAGAACTGATAGCGTCATTCCAACGGAGGCCATTCCTCCGGGATCGGGGAGTTAGCTCAGTTGGTAGAGCGCTGCGATCGCACCGCAGAGGTCAGGGGTTCGAATCCCCTATTCTCCATCGCTTTTTTATCCCTCCCCAACCAGTTGAGTTGGGAGAAGCCAAGGGGGTCCAAGCAAACGGTAGGGGTTAAATCCCACCCTTTGGGACTCAAGCAACTGAAGCCTTTAGGAATGGTCTTTTTGATGGCGATGGCCTGAGATCAAGTAACCACTCAAGGCAAGCACCAGAACGCTGGTGCAAAACAGAAGTAGGGATTGGCCATCGTCAACCTTGAGGGTTAACATGTACTTAAATGCTGTTACTATCAAGGCAACCACAAGCACCTTGACAAGCTTTTCTTTAAGCTGATCCAAATCTCGGATATCTAGAAGCCCGTTGGAAGCACCGCCATTGGCGTCGCGGGCAGCATCAATACTCGATATGAGCAGCTCGTAAATACCATAGCCAAAAATCAACAACGCAATGCCGATCAAATAGAGGTCAATGCCAGAAACAATGCCGGCAAGCAACTCGGCCTCAAAGCTATGCCCTTGGTCACTAATGGCATCCAATGATTGCAGAGCCATCAAGGAGCGCACAATACTTTTGGTGCCTAAAATAAAAGTTACCAAGGTGCTGACCAAGCTCATCACCACCGGCAGCATGGCGACAAGTCTAAAACGCCAGAGCAATTTTTCGAACAATAACTCGAGGCGCTTGGCCCGACCAAATTTATGTAATTTAGGCTGATTAAGCATTTAAACTAGATTGCCTCACCACAAGATCTTAAGGCATGAACAACGACTTGGCCTGACAATGAGTCACCAAAGGCACAAAAGTGACCGCGGGCAGATCGCTCCTTCCCTCTATGAAGCCCCCTAGCCCGACCACGCCCCACAAGGGCCCTGAAATCTGCCCGGACTCCAGCGCTGCCGATCCTGTCCTGGGATAGGTGGCGCGGCGGTCAGCCCTTCCCCTAATCTCCTGCATCCGTACTGCATACCCGGAGTCTGAGGCTGGCCCATGAACTGGAGCGCCGATGCGGAGACGAAACTGAAGGACATTCCCTTTTTCGTGCGCCCGGCCGTGCGCCGGCGCATCGAAAAGCTGGCGGCTGAAGCGGGCCAGGACAGTGTCGATCTACTGTTTTTCGAAGAAGCCAAAGCCCAATTTGGCCAGAAATAGGCTGAATCCCAGGTTCCTCTGGCAGGCGATGGGGTAAAAGGGAGGAAGGATCGTCCTGTCTGTCAATGTCGCAGTCTAAACGCGAACAAGTCGTGAGTCACCTGCGCTATATCCGTCAGGAGTTGCGCGAAATGCACCAGGGCGTCATGGATGACGGCCTGCTGCCGGAAGCCGGTGAGGTGCGCGGGGTGATGGCCCAGATGGAGGCCCTGCTCGAGCTGCTGGAAGGCAAGGGCTCACGCAAGAATAAGGACAGCGACTCCTGACCCACCTGCTCCCTTGACAGCAAGGACTCTTTCTGCGGCTTGCGCAAATCCAGCCCAGGCGCTTGGCTGCTGCTTGTCCCCATCCCCCGGCCCAGGCCCCAAGCCTGGGCTTTTTTATTGGAATCCCCTATGGGTGGGGGTCAGGTCCGCCCAGGACGCCAGAAATGGTGTAGACAAGGGTCGGCAGGGCCCGGGCCGGGTGATGGGGATCACCAAGGGTGCCTTTCTCCCTGCCTCCCTTTTGAGCCAGTAGATCGCCGAGGGGCCGAGGGCGGCTCCAAGGCTGGTGCCCTAGTTCGGCCCTTAGGAAGCTGGGCCTACGGCCGCAAGCAAATAGAGCAGGGCCATCCGAATCGGGATGCCATTGCGAACCTGCTCCTCCACCAAGCAGCGATCGGGGTCATCGAGCAGGGCGCCAGCCAGTTCCACCCCCCGGTTCACGGGTCCGGGATGGAGCACCGGCACCCCATCACCACAAGCCCTCAGTCGTGCGTGGCTGAGGCCATAGCTGCGGTGGTAGGCCTCGAGGCTGGTGAGCAGGTTCTGGTGCATGCGTTCCTTCTGCAGGCGCAAGGTCATCACGGCATCGGCGCCGGCCAGGGCCTGGTCCAGGTCGCGGCTGATCGTGATCGGGCCCCGTGCTGTCACCGGGTCCCGCTCCTGCCCCGGGGGCGGCGCCGCCACAAAATCGGCGAAGGCATCCGGCAGCAGGGTGGGGGGCCCGCAGAGCACCACTTCGGCCCCACAGGCCGTGAGGGCCCAGAGGTTGGAGCGGGCCACGCGGGAATGGAGCACATCGCCCACGATCACGATCCGGCGGCCGGCCAGGGCCGCTGGCGTAGGGGAGCTGGGGGAAAAATGGCGCGCGAGGGTGAACAGATCGAGCAGGCCCTGGCTTGGGTGGCTATGCAGGCCATCGCCGCCGTTGAGCACCGCCACCCGCTCACCGCTGGCGTCGAGGCCTTGGGCCAGGCTGGCGGGCACGCCGGCGCAGCGGTGGCGCACCACTAGCAGGTCGGCCCCCATGGCCACATAGGTGCGGGCGGTGTCGAGCAGGCTCTCGCCCTTGCTCAGGGAACTTGACGCGGGCGAAAAACTCTGAACATCGGCTGAGAGGCGCTTGGCGGCCAGTTCGAAGCTGCTGCGGGTGCGGGTGCTGGGCTCAAAGAACAGGGTGGCCACCAGGCGCCCCTGCAGGGCCGGCAGTTTGCGGGCTCCCGCCACAGGCAAGGCCCGAAAGCGCTGGGCCAGCTCCAGCACCAGGGCGTAATCCTCCAGGGAAAAGGCCGCCAGATCCAGCACATGGCGATGGGTCCAGCCGCTCAAGACACTGTTGCTGCCGTTGTGCCTCAAGCTAGTGGTCCGCGGGGATCCTGGCCCGGGGCGTCAAGGGAAACAAGCAAGCCGCCTGATCTGGCTTGGGGTTCAGGGCCAGATCAAGACCAGGCCGGCGATCGCCCAGGGGCCGGCGACTGACGCTGCGGCTGGCCCGCAGGTACCAACGCCAGGGCAAGTCCTGGCCCTGGCAGAGGCCGATGCGGCGGCAGCGAACCAGGGGGCGGGCGTCCCCCTCGCAAGGCGACAGGTGGGGCCGATCACCGTCGCAGAAGCCAGCAGTTTCCAGCCAACCCTGGCCAGCGGCGCCACAATGGTGCAAATTGCTCGCCAACGGCGTCCATGGCTGAATCCGCGTCCGGTCTCACCCTGGCGGCCGTATTGGTGGTAACCAGCGGTCTCTTTTGCCTTTCCACCCTGTTCTTCGGCACCAAGGGCGGCTTCTACGACAGCAAGGCCTACGAGGGCAACGGCACCGCCCACTGAAGCCCCTAGGCCTTCCCTCACTGCCCACTGAGGCTTCAAGCTGGTGCCGCCCCTAGCCCTGGCTGGGCAATTGTTCCGATTCGGGGCAGTCGCCCGTGACCTCCAGGTCTTCGGCTAGGGCGTGGCGGCTGAAGAAGGCCAGGCGGGCGCTGATGGCGCCGATTGAGTCGATGCGCACGGTCTCTTCCCAGCTATGTAGCTCGTCTTCGTCCTCGGCGTCGTAGCGCAGGGTCACCAGGTCGCCTTCAAGGTCCACCACCAGGGCCTTTTCAATCCAGCGTTGCTGGTCGCGCAGAAACACCCAGATCTGCCGCTGTTCGCCCAGGGCGGTGGAGAGCTTGCGATGGAACATCGACCCGGGGCCGTTGGCGTTGATCCTAGGGATGATGGGCTGATCCGCCGCCGCTGAACCGTCGTGGTTGCCACCAGCCCAGCCCCATCCCTGCCCGGCGAAGCGCCGGACCAGGCCGCCATCCGGCTGCAGCTGCGCAGCTGGCCCGAAGTGGAGGCCTATCTCCAGGGCTGCAAGGGGGTGATCGTGCCCCTGGGATCCACCGAGCAACACGGCCCCACCGGCGCCATCGGCACCGATGCCCTCACGGCTGAGGCCGTGGCCCTGGAGGTGGGCCGCCGCACAGGCGTACTGGTGACCCCGACCCAGGCTTTCGGCATGGCCGAACACCACCTGGGCTTTGCCGGCACGATCAGCCTGCAACCGGCCACTTTGTTGGCGGTGCTCCATGACGTGGTGCTGTCCCTGGCCCGCCACGGCTTTGAGCGGATTTTTGTGATTAATGGCCACGGCGGCAACATCGCCACCAGCCGGGCCGCCTTTGCCCAGGCCTACGGCACCGCCGCCAGCCGCGGCCTGGCCAATGCCGGCGCCCTGCGCTGCCGGCTGGCCAACTGGTTCACCGCCGCGCCGGTGTCGGCCCTGGCCCGGGAGCTCTACGGCAAACGCGAGGGCCACCACGCCACCCCCAGCGAAATCGCCCTCACCCTGGCCTTGGAGCCAAGCCTGCAAGCGAAGCAACGGCCCCTGCCCGAGGCGGCGCCGGCGGGCCCGATCCATGGCCCGGAGGACTTCCGCCGCCGCCATCCCGATGGCCGCATGGGCTCCGACCCCTTCCTGGCCAGCGCCGAGCACGGCCAGCAGTTCCTCGATCTGGCCGCCACGGCCCTGGCAGCGGATCTCGCCAGCTTCCTGGCCGAGCCGGATGCCAGCTAGGTTCAGCCCAACGACAGGCGCCAGCCGATCCGACCATGGGCAAGATCACCGCCGATGACGTGCGCAAGGTGGCCAAGCTGGCCCGCCTGGACCTGCCGGAGGCCAAAATCGCCACCTACACCGGCCAGCTGGAGCGGATCCTCGGCTACGTCGCCCAGCTGGAGCAGGTGGACACCGAGGGCGTGCCCCCCACCACCCGCGCCGTGGAGGTGGTGAATGTGACCCGCGAAGACCGGGTAGAAGCCACCCCCGTGCGTGAAGAATTACTCAACGAAGCGCCCCAGCGGGAAGGCGATTTCTTCCGGGTGCCTAAAATTTTGGCCGATTAACCAAGCCTCTAGGTGAACCCTCAAGCCAGTCTTTGAACGCAGTTCCCTAACCCCAGTGCTCTCCTAACGCTGGGGGGAAACGGCCGTGCGGTGGAGCAAATCAAGCACGTGGCGACGGGCCCGCAGGGTGGGCATCAGGGCTGCGATTGGCCGCAGGCGACTGCGGCGTTTTTTATGGCTGCGCACACCTATCACAATGTCGTAGAGGAAATTAAAAAAATCGTGCTTGCTTTCAAACAGACCGAGCCTTTGGGGGGAACCTTTGGCATCCAGCAGGTCCTTGGTGGCGTGGTAGGCGGGCCGGTATTCAAACCAAGGGATTGAGGGCCAGAGGTGGTGCACCAGGTGGTAGTTCTGGCCCATGATCAGCCAGTTCATCAACCAACCGGGATAGATGCGGGCGTTATGCCAGCGGTTGCGCGATTGGAAGGGACGGTGCGGCAAGTAATCAAAGAACAGGCCCAATGTCACCCCCACCATCAGGGCCGGCGCGAACCAGCAATTGAAAATGAATCCGAGGAAATCAAACTTGTTGGCCGCCACCACAATGCTAATGAACACGCCCCTGGCAATGCCCCACTCCAGCAGTTCATGGTGACGCCAGAGGCGATGGCGGAAGAAAAAGAACTCGTGATAAAAGAAGCGCGGTGCGATCAACCAGAGCGGCCCAAAGGTGGACACGATGTGATCGGGATCCTGCTTGGGATCGTTCACATGGGCGTGGTGTTGCAGGTGCACCCGCGTGAACACCGGAAAGCTGAAGCCCAGCAGCAGGGCGGCGCCATGGCCCATCACCGCATTGCAGAAGCGGTTGGGGTGGGCGGCGTTGTGGCAGGCGTCATGGATAACCGTGCCCTCTAGGTGCAGGGCCAAAAAGCCCAGAGCCAGCAGGACCGGCAACGACCACTGACCCACGAACCAACCCCAGATCGTCAGGGCCGCCAGGCCATAGCCGGCCAGAAACAGGCCCACGGTGGGGTTCCAGGCGTTGGGGGGATCAACAAACTCCCGCGGCACCGATTGGTACCGGGGCCTGGCATCGCCTTGGCTGGAGGTCTGAGGGGGGGCCAGGGTTGATGTCATCTCCTGCAACCGCACCCAAACACGCTTTGACGCACCACCATAAGGAGCAGGGCCTAGGCGCCGCTGATCCGGGGCAGCAGGGCCAGGGCGCCCGGGTCCAAGCCTGGGCAGGAATGCCCCTGCCAGATCGCCGGCCAAGGGCCGCCAGCCAGCCCCCTGATCCGCCATGCCCACCGGGGGACTTGAACCCCCACGACCGAAGCCACTGGTACCTAAAACCAGCGCGTCTACCAATTCCGCCAGGTGGGCAGGAGCCGACTGTACGGAGTGGCCCCGGAGATTGCCCAGAATGGGGACAACACCGAGCCGCTCGCCATGTTTGCCACCTTGGGGGGAAGCCTGGCCCTGCTGCTGGGGCTAGTGGTGTTGCTGGTGCCGGTGCTCACCCCCGAACTGAGCCGGGCCCGCGATGCCGTCTGGGGGGCCGTGTTGCTGCTGCTAGGCCTGGTGCTCGTGACCAGCTCGGACCGGTTGGGCGGCTCACCGATGGTGGCGGTGCTCTGCGGCAGCTTGCTGATCGGCAGGCTGGGGAGTGAGGTGGGCCAGCAACGCTGGCGGGCCCTCACGCCGGAGGAACAGCAGCGACTGGGCTCCGGCGCCCACTGGCGCACGGCCTGCGGCCAAGTGCTGGCCAGCCTGGGGGCCCTGCAAGGAATGGCGAGCGAAAGCCTCTCGAGCTTTCTAGCCCGCCCGGCCCAGGCCCCAGCAACCACCCAACCCGCCCCAATGGGAAAGGGCAACAGCAAGGGGAAAGCCAAGACCGGCGGCCAGAGCAAGCGCTGGGTGCGGCCCGAAGCCAACGGCGCAGCCGGCGATCAACCCGCCAACCCAGCCGGCATCCAGGCCAGCCCCGAGACCAGCTCCCGCCCAGGGGTTGACAGTGATCTGGACCCGGCGGCCATCGCCCCAGGAACGTCCGAAACCCCCGTGATCGAGGTGAGCTCCTTCGCCGAGATCGAGACCTTGGTGGACGCCGCCTGGGGAGAGGAGCCGGCGGAGGCTGCCGCCACCGAGCCCCGCAACGAGGCTGGATAATCGGGCCTACCTGCCCCAGGCGACGTGACCGCTAGTGAAGTAACCGCGAGTCCGGCCTCCTACAAGGACACGCTCAACCTGCTGCAGACCCCCTTCAACATGCGGGCGAACGCCAAGCAGCGGGAGCCCGAAATCCAGAACTTCTGGGCCCAGCAGCAGCTCTATGAGCGGCTCAGCCAGGCCCCGGGCGGCGAGCGCTTCACCCTCCATGACGGCCCGCCCTACGCCAACGGGGCCCTGCATGTGGGCCACGCGCTCAACAAGATCCTCAAGGACATCATCAATAAATACGCCCTGCTCCAAGGCAAGCGGGCGCGCTTTATTCCGGGCTGGGATTGCCACGGCCTGCCGATTGAGCTGAAGGTGTTGCAGGCGCTCAGCAGCAGCGAGCGCCAGGCCCTAACCCCGATCAGCCTGCGCCAGAAGGCCCACGCCTACGCCCTTGAGCAGGTGGAGGGCCAGAAAACCGGCTTCCGCCGCTGGGGCATCTGGGCCGACTGGGACCAGCCCTACCTCACCTTGAACAAGGACTACGAGGCTGCCCAGATCGGGGTGTTTGGCCAGATGGTGCTGGCCGGCCACATCTACCGGGGCCTCAAGCCGGTGCATTGGAGCCCCAGCTCGCGCACGGCCCTGGCCGAGGCCGAACTGGAATACCCGGACGGCCACACCTCCCCGAGCGTCTACGTGGCCTTTGCGGTGCGCGAGCTACCTGGGCCGCTAGCGGCCAAGCTGGCCGCCACGGGCTTGCCCCAGGTCACAGGCTTGCTCCAGGACACAGGCTTGCCCCAGGACACAGGCTTGCCCCAGGCCACAGCCATGCCCCCGGGCGGTCTGGCGGTGGCGATCTGGACCACCACCCCCTGGACCCTGCCGGCCAACCTGGCGGTGTCGGTGAACGGCAGCCTCGACTACGCCATCTGCCGCGTCAGCGTTCCACCCGCAGCCCCAGCCGGCGAAGGGCCCGAGGCGGCCCCGAGCGCCCGCCCCAGCCACCTGCTGGTGGCCAAAGACTTGATCGCCAGCCTGGAAACCAGCCTGGGCCTGGGCCTGGAGCCCCTGCTGACGCTCAAGGGCAGCGAGCTGGAAGGCATCGTCTACCAACACCCGCTGTTCGAGCGCAGCAGCCCGGTGGTGCTGGGCGGTGACTACATCACCACCGAAACGGGCACAGGGCTAGTCCACACCGCCCCAGGCCACGGTGTCGATGACTTCAACACCGGCAAGACATACGGCCTGCCGGTGCTCTGTCCTGTGGATGAGGCCGGCAACCTCACCGCCGAAGCGGGCCCGTTTGCTGGTACCAACGTGCTGAAGGACGCCAACGGGGCGATCATCGCCGCCCTGCAAGCGGCAGGCGCCCTGCTAGCTGAACAGCGCTACGCCCACCGCTATCCCTACGACTGGCGCACCAAAAAACCGACGATTTTCCGGGCCACTGAGCAATGGTTCGCCTCCGTGGAGGGCTTCCGCTCCCAGGCCCTGGCCGCGATTGATGCCGTCACCTGGACCCCGGAAAGCGGCCAGAACCGGATCGAGGCGATGGTGCGCGATCGCGGCGACTGGTGCATCTCGCGCC